>Ga0207034_1007_pt2 | contig 39398 bp, 37 predicted proteins | sample Alteio_BWMinCont_36_FD_153269 | JGI IMG/M metagenome (GOLD analysis project Ga0207034, IMG submission 153269) | Enriched cells from forest soil in Barre Woods Harvard Forest LTER site, Petersham, Massachusetts, United States -... | ecosystem: Environmental > Terrestrial > Soil > Temperate forest >...
TTGAAAGTTTTTTCCATTTCATGGCGAAAATCCGGCATGGCCTCGTTAAATTCCGGGTTTATCCGGAGGTCCGGCAAGCAACGGCTGGACATCTTATTCGCCTTTATCGGATATTTCCCATGACGGGCAGACCATTTGGCTCTTTAGCATGGCGATCATCATTATTTCCTCGCTTCTTTCTTCATTGAATTTCATCACCACCATCTTTAACTTAAGGGCCCCGGGCATGACCTTTGAGCGCCTGCCGTTCTTTATTTGGGCCCAGTTGATCACGGCCTTTTTATTGCTTTTGGCTTTCCCGCCGCTTGAAGGGGCCGCGTTCCTGCAATTGTTTGACCGCCTGCTGGGAACAAGTTTCTTTTTACCCAGCGGTTTATTTGTCAACGGCCACATCTATGATGTCAGCGGGGGAGGCAATGCCCTTCTTTGGCAGCATCTGTTCTGGTTCTTAGGCCATCCGGAAGTTTACGTCATCATCCTTCCGGCCCTTGGGATCGTGACGGAGATCATTGCCTGCAATACCAGAAAGAATGTCAGCGGCTTTGACATGATGCGCTATTCAGTCATCTTTTTGGGGTTCTTGTCTTTCGTTGTCTGGTCGCATCATACCTATTTGACAGGGATGGGGACCAACATCACTGCTTTCTTCCAGACTACCACCATGATCATATCCATCCCGTCGATCATCATTGTCTCTGCTTTGTTCATTACATTATGGGGAGGTTCCATACGATTCAACGTTCCCATGCTTTTTGCCTTGGCGTTCTTGCCTATGTTTGGTTTTGGCGGTTTGACAGGTTTGCCTTTGGGCTTGGCAGCTACGGATATTCCCTTGCATGATACTTACTATGTTATCGGGCATTTCCATTATGTGGTTGCCCCGGGCGTTATTTTAGGGCTTTTTGCCGGGATCTATTACTGGTTCCCCAAGGCGACCGGCCGCAAGATGAACGAAATTTTAGGTCATTTGCATTTTTGGCCCACCCTGATCACGATGAACCTGGTATTTTTTCCCATGCTTATCCAGGGTTTGATGGGGCTCAACCGCAGGATGTATGACGGGGGAGCAACGTACACTTTCAATCAGGGCATACTTCATTGGAATATTGTCATTTCCTGGGCTGCCTGGACGATGGCCATTGCCCAGATCCCGTTCATTTTTAATTTCTTTTATAGTATGTTCAACGGCGAAAAAGTTAATTCAGACAATCCTTGGGAATCGGCAACGCTTGAATGGGCAACGCCGACACCGCCGCCGCACGGGAATTTTACCAAGCCTATAACCGTTTACCGTGAACCTTACAGTTACAGCCTTGAAGGCGCGCCTAAAGACTATAGTCCTCAGGATCAGAAGGAAATTTAGGGGTCCATTATGTCACAAGAAACTGAATTCATACCGTATATCGTCGAGTCCCGCGAAGACACCGGACTTTATAATGCCAAGCTGGGGATATGGCTTTTTTTGGCTTCAGAGATAATGCTGTTCGGTTCATTGTTTTCCGCCTACATTTTGCTCCGCGTGGGTTCTTTTACCTGGCCTGTACAATCCGAGATACAAAATGTAGCTATCGGGGCCATTAATAGTGTCGTCCTTCTTTCATCCAGCATATTCTTTATACGCGCCTGGGTGGCTTTGAAGGCGGATGATATCGTCAAATATAAAAAATTCATGTATCTGGTGATCTTATTCGCTTTTATTTTCCTGACCTTAAAAGGCGTTGAGTATTATCAGCATTTCAGCCACGGCGAATTCCCTAAAAGCAGTGTTTTTCTGGGGCTTTATTTTTTAATGACAGGTTTGCATGCCTTGCATATCATCGGCGGCATCCTGGTCAATTCTTATTATGCAGGCCCGGGATTGTACCTTCGGGCGCAAAATAAGCAATGGTTCATCAACCGCGTGGAAGTGGCAGGCCTTTACTGGCACTTTGTGGACCTGGTTTGGATCTTTTTATTTTCAACTTTGTATCTTCTTTAAAAGGGATTCCCGCCTTCGCGGGAATGACATGGAATAGATCATATGGAAGAGCATTCACAACAAGACGAGCCTAAACGGGATATCCTGATCTATTTGAGCATTATTGCCATGACCGGGCTTATCATCGGCATCAGCCATTTGCAGCTAAAGACCATGGGGATCTTTCTTATTGTGCCCATTGCCTGCACTGAGGCCGGGATATTGGCTTATTATTTCATGCATCTGATGACAAAGAAGAAAACAGTCCATTTGATCTTATTATTAACGGTGATAACTTTTATAACTTTGTTATTCTGGCCTGCTTGGGATGTGGTGTATTCCCCTCGAACGCCCAGCGAATTTACGGTCTTTTGATCTTTATGGATAATATTTTACAAAAACTTCTTCCCATGCAGCCTTTAGCTTCAGTGGAAGGCCGTGACAATGATACCTTGATGTATCTGATCCACGGCCTTGTCCTTATTCTTTTTGTGGGCTGGGCCATCTATTTTATCGTTGTCCTGATCAAATTCCGTGAAAAGAAAGGCGCCAAAGCCCTGCACACCCATGTGCCGCACCAGATATCTTCCTATGTTGAATGGGTCGTGGTGTTTGTTGAGTTCTTCCTTCTTTTTGTTTTTTCCATCCCTTTTTGGGCGGTGCATCAGGCGGGGATCCCGACAGGTAAGGATGTCATGGAAGTCAGGGTAGTGGCCCAGCAATTTGCCTGGAACGTCCGTTATGCCGGCCCCAGCGGAAAATTCGGCCGCGCCAGCGCCAGGTTTTTAGAAGATAATCCCATGGGGCTTGATCCCAATGACCCTGACAACAAAGATAATATCACGACCATGAACCAAATTTATCTGCCTATTGATAAAACGGTCCTTATCACTTTGACCAGTAAAGATGTTATCCATAGTTTTGGCCTGCCAGCGATGCGTGTCAAACAAGACGTTATTCCGGGCATGACCACGCATGTGTGGTTCACTCCCAATAAGATCGGCCAATATGAAATAGCCTGTTCCCAGTTATGCGGTGTAGGCCATTACCGCATGAGGGGCATTGTGAATGTCGTAAGCCAGCCGGACTTTGACCAATGGATACAGCAAAACAAGGGAATACATGACTAATCATACGCCTACCCCAAGATCCCAGGAACCTGAGGACGTTCAAAAACGTAATTTTATCAAAGGAACAACAGCCGCTATTTTAGGTTTCATCACTCTTTTTCTTTCGATCCCTTTAATTTCTTTCCTTATGCCGGCTTCTAGTGAGGGGGAAGGCGAGAAATTCATCAAAGTCCCCAATTTTCCCGGCATTCCGACGGGAAAACCGACGAAAATGACCTTTGAAGCGGTGGATGTGCAGGCTTTTATCACCAGTAAGGTGGTTTATGATATTTGGGTGACCAAACACGCTGCTGACCAGGCGACCGTGTACTCACCGTTATGCCCGCATTTGAACTGCCGCTACACCTTTGTTGAGAATTTGTATAAATGCCCCTGCCATGGCAGCGTTTTTAACGGGGACGGCAAATGCATCGCAGGCCCTTCGCCCAGGCCTTTGGACACCTTGCCTTATAAGATAGAAGGCGGGGAGCTGTTTGTGAAATGGGAATTGTTCAAAGCAGGTATCCCTGAGAAGGTTGAGGCATAATTTTTTATGAAACCACCTTCCCTTAATGAAGTGAAAGAATGGATCAATGAACGTACCGGATTGGTGACATTTTTTTCCGAATTCCTCCATGAAGAGATCCCCGGCGGTACCAGGTTCTCCTATACCTTAGGTTCTGCCTGCATGTTCCTGTTGACCATGCAGATCGTCACGGGCATCTGGCAGCTTTTTTATTATGTCCCTACCGTTGATTATGCTTATTCATCCTTAAGTTATTTACGCCTGCATGTGCCGTATGGATGGCTTATCCACGGCATCCATTATTGGGGCGGGACCTTATTTACCATCATCGTCGGTTTACATGTTTTGCGTGTATTTATCTGGGGTTCTTATAAGAAGCCCAGGGAGATGGTATGGCTCATCGGTATATTTTTGATCATCCTGACAGCTTTGTTCATGTTCACCGGCCCGGTGCTTCCCTGGGATAAAACAGGTTACTGGGCAGGGCAGGTGGGTATCGGCATCGCGGGATCTGTCCCTATCGTCGGTTCCATTACGCAGGCGATCCTGCAGGGGGCCAACAAAATGGGGCAGATGGCTTTGCTGCGTATGTATGTCCTTCATGTGGCGATCCTTCCCGCGGCGATCTGTGCTTTTGTCATGCTGCATTTGATCGCTTTCCGCACCTATGGCGAATCAGGCCCATGGGCCAAAGAAAAACGTAAAAAGGTCGGTTATTTCTGGCCGGAACAGATATTCAAGGATGTCCTTGTTTCCCTGTTAATATTCCTTTTGATGGTCTATCTTTCCGCGTTCTTCCCGGCGCCATTTTCAGGTTTGGCAGATCCCATGGACACACTTGTTACGCCTAAACCCGCTTGGAATTTCCTCTTCCTGTACCAGTTATTGAAATTTTTACCGGGTCCCTTGGAACCATTAGGCACTGCCGGTGCGCCATTAATGATCGTTTTGCTTTTTGCTTCCCTGCCTTTTGCGGACAAGAGCCCTGAAAAAAATCCGTTCAAACGCGGATTTGTCTTATCATGCGGATTTGCCTTTGTGGGCGTTATTTTATATTTGACATGGCTTGGTTATATTTACAGAAGCCCTGCTGAATTGGCCCAGATGGAGCCGGCCACAACTGTAGCCAGCCAGAATGAGCATCAAAAATTTGAATTGAATAAACGCTATGAGGCGCTGGTCCAAGCTAACGCCAACGAGAAAATCACCGGGGAAGAATTGTTCAAAACCCTGGGCTGTACGGAATGCCACACGGCCACAGGGGTGGCCGGCAATAAACAAGGACCTGATCTTCTGATGGCCAAGGGTAATAACCGTACGCATGACTGGCTGTACACGCAGATCACTTCTCCTCAAACGCATAATCCCCGTACGATCATGCCTCCATTTTCAGATCTAAGCAGCCGGAACGTTGAACTTTTGATCAGTTATTTAGGCAGTTTGACCCCCAAGGAGGGCTCTGCATTGCCGCCTCCGCCACCGGCAGCAGCCAGCGGGCCTGTTGATGCGGGAGCTTCGATCAAGTATGGGGAACAATTATTTAACAGTGTGGGCTGTATCCAATGCCATACCATCCAAGGCCGTCCGAGCAATAAGCCCGGGCCTGATCTGATCATGGCCATCAAGAAAGATAAGCCTAATAAAGATTGGCTGAAAGTCCAATTAACAGCGCCGCAGCAACATAATCCATTAAGCATAATGCCTTCATTTGCCAGCCGTTTGACGGATGATCAGATGAATGCGATGATCGACTTTTTAAGCAGTCTTTCGACGAGAGCGGCAACAGCTTTGCCTCCGGGGGAAACAGAGGCAAGTGAAAGCCAGCAGAGTGCAGCTCCTGCCAGCAGCGGCGGCGGGGTTGTATCCACCAACATTATCGGGGACCGTGAGCATGGTGCGATCTTATTCCATCAGTCCTGCATCATGTGCCATGGCCCGCACGGTAACACCAAGACGCCCGGCTTTGCCGCGCCTAAAGGTGTCCCATCGCTTAATCCTATTGACCGCGCTGTCGTAAGCGCGGATCCGCAAATTTTTGTGGAGCATATCGACCAATTTATCCAGCATGGTATCCCTAATACCGAAGGCGGGCCCAATATGCCGAATTTCGGCGATTCCCATGCCTTGACCCAGGCGCAGATCGCTGATCTGGAAGCTTACGTTCTGTCCCTTAACGGGGTCGACCGTACCATGGTCATTAATCCGGGGATCGAGCCTAAAGAATTCTTCTACATGCTCGTCGGTATTTTATCCGCGATATTCTTGATCGCCGGATTGTTCTGGTACCTGATGAAGTTACTTAAGATATAAACCATGCCGTCCCAATCCATAGTTTTACGGCGCTATTCGAAGTTCCTTTGCGCCATAACTTTGTTCTTAATTTTCCTTGGAGCTTTGGTTAAAAGTACCGAGTCAGGTTTGTCTGTGCCTGACTGGCCCACCACTTACGGCAAATTCATGTTTGCCTATCCTCTTAATAAGATGGCAGGGGGGATCAAATACGAGCACACTCACCGCTTGTTGGCTTCTGTCGTCGGGGCTTTGACTTATATTTTAATGATCTGGCTGTTTTGCATCAAGACCCTGCCTGTTTGGCTCAAGCGCACAGGCATTGTCGCCTCTGTGGCGGTCTCTATTCAAGGCCTTTTAGGGGGCTTGACCGTCCTGTATTTTTTGCCGGTATGGCTGTCTACCTTGCATGGGGTGATAGCCCAAACTTTCTTTTTGATCGTGATCCTTATTGCTTATATTTTGTCGGTCGAACACCAGCAGCGCTGGAACATGGAAGATGAAATTTATAATCCATTGTTCTTACGGCTGGCCATTGTTTTAATGGTGATGATCTTTATCCAATTGATCATCGGCAATATCATGCGCCATGCCCAGGCCGGCCTGGCAATACCGGATTTTCCGACGATGGGCTGGTCTTTTTTCCCGACCTTTGATCAAACGTGGCTTAACAGGATCAATGCCTGGCGTTTTGAGAATAACCTGGATCCCGTCAATATGGGGCAGGTCATGATCCATCTTTGCCACCGCTGTTGGGCCTTTTTGATCCTGATCAATATTTTATGGCTTAATCATGTCGCTTATAAAGAATGTTTGGACCGTCCTGTGATCCTTAAAACGTTATATTGGCTTAATATCGCGGTGATCCTGCAGATCACCTTGGGGATTTCTACTGTGCTTTCGCATAAAGAGGTGTATACTACGACCATACACGTAACGATGGGGGCCATTGTCCTGGCCTTGTCATTCTTGATGGTCTTGCGTGCGTCCCCGTTGACATGGCGCCAATTTAAAGCAATGGCCATAAAATAATGAATAAACTGAATTTATATAAGTCTTACTGGGGTATGACAAAACCAAGCATCACCATGCTTGTCGTCGTGACCACGGCGTTGGGATTTTATTTTGCTGACCATGGGTTTTACCGCTGGGGCCTGCTGCTTTGGACGCTGCTGGGTTCTGCGTTGACCTGCGGCGGGGCATCGGTCTTGAACCAATACCTGGAGCGTGACGTTGATGCCCTGATGCAAAGGACCAAAAAACGGCCGATCCCGATGGGGATCATCTCACCGGCCGAAGCTTTGGGATTCGGTATCACCCTGGTCCTGACAGGATTATTGGTATTTTGCTGGAAGGTCAATCTGCTGACGGCATTTTTAAGTTTACTGACCTGCTTTTTATACGTTTTGGTCTATACGCCGATGAAGCGTTTGACCTGGCTGAACACCACCTTTGGCGCGATACCCGGCGCTATCCCGCCATTAGGGGGCTGGGCCGCGGCCACTAATCATTTAGACCCCGGGGGATGGGTCCTGTTTTTGATCCTGTTCACCTGGCAGCATCCGCATTTTTACGCCATCGCCTGGTTGTATAAAGAGGACTATAAAAAAGCCGGATTTAAAATGCTTCCGGTGGTGCACCCTGAAGGCAAGTTCACCTTTTTACAGATCACCGCTTTTAGTTTTCTTTTGGTCGCTTTTTCGCTGATGCCTTCCCTGATGGGCATGTCCGGAAGGATATATTTTTGGGGGGCCTTGGTCCTGGGGGCCGGTGTTTTGTATGTGGCTTTTTTATTTCAAAGGAGCCAGTCCAATTTAGACGCGCGTAAAATATTAGGGGCATCCATCGCGTACCTTCCGCTTCTTTTGGGTTTAATAATCATCGACGGTATCTTTTAATACCTTATGCATCCGCCGCTTTTGCCGACCATCAACGCATCCCTTAACGCTTCTGCAGGGCTCTTTTTGATCTTGGGCGGTGTTGCCATCAAGAATAAAGACCGGGTCAGGCACCGGATGCTGATGATCTGTGCTTTTGGATGTTCGGCTTTATTTTTGTGTGCGTATCTTTATTATCATTTAACTTCGAGGGGGATCTCGCATTATCAGGGGCATGGGATATTAAAAGCGGTCTATTTCTTTGTCCTGATACCGCATACGATCTTGGCAGTGACGATCGTGCCTTTTATCATCATGGCCATACGCCATGCCTTAAGAGGGGAATTTGACAAACACACCCGCATCACCCGCTGGCTTTATCCGACGTGGCTTTACGTTTCAGTGACAGGTGTTATCGTTTATCTGATGTTGTATATTTTCCCGCAGGCTTAGATCGTTTTAGGTTTGGTCCCTATCCGGAATCTCTTCTTGGCTTGTCCCAAAATAAAACCAAACTGACCAAAAATAAATCCAAAAAAGAACAAACCGATCTGATAGGCTGGTGGAACGAGGGGGATGTAAACCAGGACCACGACCCAAAACGGTGTGTGGGGCGTTATGCCGACGGCATGAAAGATGATCTTCTTAACCGGTAAAATGGTCATGCCCGCCAGGGAATAGGTCAGCATGATCAGCCAAAAATCACGGTTGCTCTTGATGTTCCATTTATCCATTAACCAAGCTTTAGGGTTTGCCATGCAATCTTTAAGCTTTAGGCGGAGCCAGCGGGGTCTTTTTTTGAGTGATGACGGGTAACTCTTTGGACTTCGTGGCATTTAGCGCTGTATAGCTTTTGTATTTTTCAGGCAGATCAGAGTCGGAATAAATAGCTTGAACAGGGCACTCGGGGATGCAGGCGCCGCAGTCAATGCAGACTTCCGGGTCAATGGTCAGCATTTCTTTGTCTTCGTGGAAACAGTCGACCGGGCAAACAGTAACGCAGTCGGTGTATTTACATTTGATGCAAGGTTCGGTCACGATATGGGCCATATAAGTCTCCTTTAAATTAAATATATCAAATCAAAAATTCCCTATTGCTTCGACTTCGTGAACGGATTATTTAATATAGCTAATCAATGCACAGGTGTCAAGACCGGGATGTCCTGGGCTTCTGTGCGCACGCGGATGGTACGGTTCAGGAATTTAGCGGTCGGTTGGTCATCCGGGCGTTTACCCTGGATGGCCCGCAATGTCTTTTGGGCAAAATAATGCACGAATGCTTTAAAGCCGTGCAATTTCCGCAAGAGATCACCGACGGAATTAATGGAAATGAACATGTTCCAGATCTGCTTTGGCCGTAAATAAAACTCTTTCAGGCCGATGTCAATATGCTCATCAATGTCTTTATGGGAGAATTGCGGATAAGAAAGCAGGGTGCGCTGTTCTCCGTTCTCTGTCAGCCAGTCTTTCCAATCCTTGGCTAAGATGTAATTGTTTTCTTTGGCCCATTTGTACAGCGATGTGCCCGGGTAGGACGCCACGCCGGTGATCTGGATGGTATCGAGGGGCATGGATTTGGCAAAATCAATGGTTTTGCGTGCGCTTTCCTTGGTCTCACCGGGAGCGCCGATCATGAAACAGCCGTGGATGGTAAATCCAAGACGATTAGCTTCTTTGGAATATTCACGGGCCATGTCCACGGAAACACCGCCCTTGCGGATGACGCGCAAATTTTCATCGGTGCCGAATTCAAAACCGGTCATCAGCATGCGGCAGCCGGATTCGCGCATTAAAGGCAGGAGGCTCAAGTCCGTGTTCACGCGCATATTGCACGACCAGCTGATGCGTTTGTTGATCCCTTTTTCGATGATCAGGTTACAAACATCAATGACATGCTGGCGGTCTGCGGCGAAGGTGTCTGTTTCAAACATGATCTCGCGGATCTGAGGATGGAGCTTTAAGTCATGTTCCATCTCAGCGACGACTTTTTGGGCGCTGCGATTGCGTAATTTATAGCCGTACATCAGCTGCGGGTCACGGCAAAAGGTGCAGGCATTATTACAGCCGCGGCCGGTGATCAGGGTCAAAAAGGGGAATTTTTTGCCGCCGTCAGGGTACCATTCCGGCTGGATCAATTGCCAGGCCGGGAAAGGAAGTTCGTTGACATCGACCTCAGGGCGGGGCATGTTCTTGATGATCTTTCCGTCCTTTATCCAGCAAAGCCCCAAATTCTTATCGTCAGCAATGCCATTGGCTATGTCACGCAGTGTATAGTCATACTCACGGGGCAAGATATAATCCACGACCCCGCGGCCGATCTCAAAAGTATTATCGATCTCGGCGGTGGCATGCTGTCCGACAAAAGCAACTTTGCAATGCGTTCTGTTTTTAATGATCTGGGCCTGCTCAATATCGGCATAAATGGAAGGTGTTGTCACATGCATGACCAGAAGGTCAGGCTTAAGGTCCACGGCCGTCTCGATGGATTCTTCGGCGGTGAAATTACGCGCAGCAGCCTCGACGAAATGAGTATCGTGGCCGGCGTCAATGAGGACCTGTGCGGCGGTCAGCAAATATTCAGGATGGCGCTGGACGCGCCCCCGGGATTTGGCTGCCCAACGTGCCACACGTACGAAATTGTCTCCAAAGGAGGGGTTAAGAATGACTACTTTCATGATGTTCCTATACTACATCCGGTACTTTTTCCCTGCAATACTTATTTCAAAAAATACAACGGGCACTGCATTAGGCTTATGGTATAATCTCTCTTATGAAAATATCCATCAGTTCGATCCTTCTGGTCTTTATTTTTACTTCATGCCAGCAGGCTCCCAGGCCGCAATTCCCCTGGAAACCTTACAGCAAGCAGGCGGTTGAAGATTCGGCGGCCCATCATAAACCTGTTGTGATCGATTTTTCCGCGCAATGGTGCCCTAATTGCCATGATCTGGACAGGGAAGTCTTTTCCCTTCCAGGGATCCAGGCCCAGCTGGCCCAAGTCACTGCTTTACGGATGGATGCCACTGATGAGGATGACCCGAAGGTGCAAAAAATACTTCAGGAATACGAGATCGAAGGTTTTCCAACGGTCATCTTTTTAGACAGCCGCGGCCGGGAAATAAAGGATTCCAGGGTCATAGGCTTTGTTACGCCCCAGGAATTTCAGCAGGCATTTGCTTTAATAAAGATATTCAAATGAAGGAAGCTATGAATAAAACCGCATGGATCTTTTTTTTAATGCTGGCCATTAACGGAGACTTGTGTATGTCCCAACCGACCCAAGGTACCATTGAGGTTTATGATGCTTCCACTCATTCCATGGTGCAAACTCAAAAAGTGGAAAAGACCGCAGAGCAATGGCAGAAGATATTGACCGCCCTGCAATATGATGTGACCCGCCAGCAGGGGACTGAAAGGCCTTTTACCGGGGAATATGTCAACAATCACCGCAAGGGCATCTATAAATGCGCCTGCTGCGGGCTGGACCTGTTCTCATCGGACGATAAATTTGAATCCGGTACCGGCTGGCCCAGTTTCACCAGGCCCATTGATAAAGCCAATATTGCTTATTTCAAAGATGACACTTTATTTATGTCCAGGATCGAAGTGCGCTGCCCGCGCTGCGGTGCCCATCTGGGGCATGTTTTTGATGACGGACCGGCCCCGACAGGGAAACGTTATTGCATCAATTCCGTGGCGCTTAAATTTGTGGAGCAAAAATGAGCAAATTTTTAAGAGATTGCGAGCTGCTGCGAGTGTCCGCTATGAGGACCTTCGCTCCGCTCGCAATGACGATAATTTTTTTAATCTCAACTTTAATTTCAGCAAAAGGAGCGGATATGTCATCCAATACGCATCTGGAAAAAGCAACTTTTGCCGGCGGGTGTTTTTGGTGCATGCAGCCGTTCTTCGATAATACCAAGGGGGTCAAAAAAACGACTGTTGGTTATACCGGCGGGCATGTGGCCGATCCCAGTTATGAAGATGTCTCTTCAGGCGAGACTGGCCATGCTGAGTCTATACAAGTAGAATTCGACCCTAAAGAAGTTCCTTATGAAAGATTATTAGATCTTTACTGGCATAATATCGACCCCACCCAGGTCAACGGCCAATTCGCGGATGAAGGCACGCAATACAGGACGGTCATTTTTTATCACAGCGAGGAACAAAAACGCATAGCGGAGCAATCCAAAAAAGCCCTGGAAGCCTCAGGCCGTTTTGACAAACCCATTGTGACCCAGATCCTGCCGGCAACCACGTTTTATCCGGCGGAAGATTATCACCAGAAATATTATCTTAAAAGCACGTCACAGTACAATATGTACCATAATTTTTCCGGCCGCGTTCAGTATCTGGACAAAACATGGGAGAAGAATTAAATTTAGCGGCGGGTGGCTCGGAGTTGATGTTAAAGGGCGGACGGTGACGGTTCTCAGGGCTAATTAAGGGAAACTACCATCCTATAAGGCTGTGACGCACGCATTTCAATTAGGAGCACCTTAACAGCAGCGTCGAGACAGGACCCGAGGAATTAATGTAATGCCAAAGGTATATTTAGTCCCCAACAGCATCAATGAAGCAGGTGCCAATTGCCTTCCCGATTACATTGCCAGCGCGATCAGGGATGTGCGTGTTTTTTTTGTAGAGGAACCCAAATCCGGCCGCCGGCTCCTTAAAAGCCTGGATCCTCAATTTCCCTTAGGCGAGTGCCGCTTTTTTGACCTCAACGAACACAGTAACCCCCAAGAAGTCCATGAATATGTGAAGGTCCTTAAAGAAGGGGATAGTGCTATTATTTCAGAAGCCGGATGCCCCTGTGTCGCTGATCCTGGCGCTGACCTGGTATTTTTGGCTCACCAAAATCAAATTGAGGTCGTTCCTTTGGTGGGGCCTTCATCCATCCTTTTGGCCTTGATGGCTTCAGGTTTAACGGGTCAGAACTTTGCTTTTAATGGTTATTTGCCTAAAGACCGTCAGGAACGCTCGCAAAAGATACGGACATTGGAAGAGCGTTCATTCAAAGAAAAGCAGACCCAGCTCTTTATGGAAACACCGTACCGCAATCAAAGTATCCTGGAAGATATTCTGGCTGTGGCCCAGGATAAAACCTGCCTTTGTATCGCCTGTGACATCACAGGTCCCCAGCAGATCATCAAAACGATGAGCATCAAAGAATGGAAGAAGAACCCTTTTAATTTCGATAAAAAACCTGCCTTATTTCTCCTGCAAAAGATATAGTCTCCTTGTTGACGTCGGTCATATAAAGCCTATAATAAAATGTTGATTAGATGATGCGAACCGAATTATCACAGGAGTTGTCCTATGGCCTCATTTGAGAAGAGATCCGTCGCAAAAAAGTTAAAGGTCGGCCCATCCCAATTCACCATTTATTCCTTGCCCCAATTCGCCAAAACACGCGGTCTCGATATATCCAAACTGCCATTTTCCATCCGTATCCTTTTAGAAAGCGCCTTGCGCAATTTTGATAATTACCAGGTCACCCAGAAAGATATTGATACCATCGTCAATTGGAAGCCCAACGAAAAGAAAGATGAGATCGCCTTCAAGCCTGGCCGTGTCATCCTGCAGGATTTTACCGGCGTTCCCTGTGTGGTCGACATGGCAGCCATGCGCGATGCGATGAAGAATTTAGGCGGGGATATCAAGAAAATAAACCCGCAGGTGTTGTGCGATCTGGTCATTGATCATTCCGTGCAGGTGGATTCTTTCGGGACCAGCAAGTCTTTGGGCGAAAATGTTACCCTGGAATTTGAACGCAACGAAGAACGCTATGAATTCCTCAAATGGGGGCAGAGCGCTTTACAGGATTTCAGGGTGGTGCCGCCGGCCACGGGTATTGTGCATCAGGTCAACCTGGAATATTTGGCCAAAGGTGTTTTAAAGAAAAAGATCGGAAAAGAAAACGTGGCGTATCCTGACAGCTGTGTCGGGACAGATTCGCATACCACCATGATCAATGGCCTTGGTATCGTTGGTTGGGGTGTCGGCGGGATCGAGGCTGAATCGGTCATGCTGGGCGAGCCCATTTATATGCTGATGCCGGAAGTCGTGGGCTTTCGTATCAAAGGAAAGTTAAAGGATGGCGTTACCGCCACTGATCTGGTCCTGACGGTCACACAGATCCTGCGCAAAAAAGGGGTGGTGGAAAAATTTGTCGAATTCTTCGGTGAAGGATTGCAGTATTTACCCCTGCCGGACAGGGCTACCATTGCCAACATGGCGCCGGAATACGGGGCCACCATCGGCTTGTTCCCCGTCGATGATGAAACGCTTAATTATTTAAAATTATCCGGGCGCACTGCCGCGGAAGTTGCCTTGGTGGAAAAATATTATAAGGCCCAGGGCTTGTTCTATACCGCGAAAACGCCTGAATGTGTTTATTCGGATATCCTGGAATTGGATATATCAACGGTTGAGCCCTGCCTGGCAGGTCCCAAACGTCCGCAGGACAGGGTGCCTTTGAAGGACCTGAAAACAAATTTCCTGCAATCATTGACCGCGGACATTGCTTCCCGCGGCTATGGTTTGGCCCAGGGTGATCTAAGTAAAACAGCGACCGTGCAAAATGGGGGTGTTGAGACCCTGGCGCATGGATCTGTTGTTATCGCGGCCATCACCAGTTGTACGAACACCTCAAACCCGTCGGTGTTGATCGGTGCCGGCCTTTTAGCTAAAAAAGCCGTTGAGAAGGGTTTAGAGCCTCCTCATTATGTCAAAACTTCTTTTGCACCGGGTTCTCAGGTGGTCGAAGAATATTTACGGACAGCAGGGCTCTTAAAATACCTGGATAAGATCAGGTTTAATATCGTGGGCTATGGGTGCACGACCTGTATCGGTAATTCAGGCCCATTGCCTGAGCCTGTGGCGAGTGCCATTACCAAAGGCAATCTCGTTGCAGCTGCGGTGCTTTCCGGTAACCGTAATTTTGAAGGCCGCGTGAACCCTTTTACCAGGGCGAACTTTTTGGCATCACCTCCTTTGGTCGTGGCTTATGCTTTGGCCGGACGCGTGGATATTGACCTGAACAATGAACCCTTAGGCAAAGATAAAAAAGGTAAGCCGGTTTATCTCAAGGATATTTGGCCCACCCATAAAGAGATCGCCCAGGCTGTGCGTAAATTCGTCAAAGCCTCGATCTTCCGCCGGTCTTATAAAAATGTGGACCGCGGTAATAAGAACTGGAATGCCATTAAGACGACCAAGTCCGATCTTTTTAATTGGGATGATACAAGCACCTATATCCAAAACCCGCCTTATTTTACGGGGATGAAAGCACAGGTCGATCCTATCAAGGGGATCAAGCAGGCCCGGTGTTTGGTGATGGTGGCGGATTCAATTACTACGGACCATATTTCTCCCGCAGGTGCTATTGCCAAAGATTCTCCGGCCGGGAAATACCTGATGGAACAAGGGGTCACTTCCCAAGATTTTAATAGCTATGGGGCCCGCCGCGGCAATGACCGGGTCATGACCCGGGGTACTTTTGCCAATATCCGTTTGCGTAATTTAACAGCGCCGGGTACTGAAGGCCCGTGGACCACGTATTGGCCTTCAAAAGAAAAAATGTTCATCTATGACGCGGCCATGAAATACAAGGAAACCCATACGCCGCTGATCGTGCTGGCCGGTAAAGAATACGGCACCGGTTCTTCCCGTGACTGGGCAGCCAAAGGCACCACCTTGCTCGGTATCCGCGCGGTCATCGCTGAAAGTTTTGAACGTATCCACCGCAGTAATTTATGCGGGATGGGTGTTTTGCCCTGTGTCTTTAAACCGGGTGAAAACTACACTTCTTTAGGATTAAAAGGGGACGAGACCTTTGATTTTGTTAATTTGGACAATAATTTAAAACCCCGTCAGGAACTGACCATTGCGGCAATTTCATCCGACGGCAGCAAAAAAGAATTCAACGTTATCGCACGCGTCGATACACCGGTAGAAGTAGATTATTTACGCAACGGTGGTATTTTGCAGACGGTGTTAAGGAAATTGGCTAAATAGCAATTCCCCTCCCCTTGTGGGAGGCCTGCCGCTCTCTGCGGCATGCAGGTTATCGAATTTGCAATAGAATAAACACGGGTCAGGGGAGGGGGCGATTGAAAAGATTTTTAACGCCCACTGCTAAGAAATTAAGAAATAATCTTACTGAATCTGAGAAACAGATTTGGTATATGCTGCGGAATGAAAATCTTGGTGTAAGATTTCGCAGGCAGGCTGTTATTGGTGTATATATCGTAGATTTTGTATGTTTTGAAAAGCAGCTGATTATTGAAATTGATGGCGGACAACATGGGAATAGTGAGAACGACAAAATTCGTGATAGATGGCTTAAGACAGAAGGGTTTGAAGTGTTAAGATTTTGGAATCATGATGTGCTTGGAAATCGAGATGGAGTGTTAGAGAAAATTATGGAACGATTGAATTTCCCCCTCCCTAACCCTCCCCACAAGGGGGAGGGAATATAATACGATGCGTATCTTGCTGACCAATGATGATGGTATCTATGCGGAAGGTCTTTATGCCGCTTACAAAGAACTCAGTAAGATCGCTGATGTGACGGTCGTGGCCCCTGATTCTGAACAAAGCTCCGTCGGGCACGGGATCACACTTTTTTATCCGCTCTTTGTTAAGAAGATCTCTCCTGAGAAGCACTTCGACGGTCATGCCGTCAGCGGCAAGCCGGCTGATTGTGTCAAATTCGCGGTCAGTGTCCTTTTAAAAGGGAAAAAACCCGACCTGGTCATTTCCGGCATTAATTTTGGCGGTAATGACGGCTGCAGCGTTTTTTATTCCGGGACAGTGGCAGGGGCGCGCGAAGGCTGCTTGATGGGTATCAAATCTTTTGCCATCTCACTGGACTGTTTTGATAAGCCTGATTTTGGGGCGAGCGCTAAATTCACAGCCAAGCTTGCCAAATGGGTCTATAAGAACGGCCTGCCCGCGGGCACCTTTCTTAATGTGAATGTCCCTCCCGGAAAACCCAAAGGGGCGCTCTTCACCCGTCAGGGGACTGAGGCCATCCATGAGGTCTTTGAAAAACGCAAGAACCCCCACGACAAACAGTATTACTGGATGAGCGCTAAAATGCCCGTGCATCAAAATGATAACTCGATCGATACGTATGCGTTAAAGAATAAATATATCACCATAACCCCGATACATTCTGATTTGACGGACGGGGCTTTTTTAGATAGAGTAAAGACATATGATCTCTGATGAGAAAATCTTTGCGGCTAATATCCTTGCCATTGACGATAATATCCTCAATCTTCAGATCCTTAAGAAAATCCTCTCCAATGCAGGTTTTATCAATATCACCACGACCACAGACCCGACCCAAGCACTTGGCCTGTACAAAGAGATACGTCCTGACCTGATCCTCCTTGACCTGAACATGCCCAAGATGGACGGCTTCGCGATCATGCTTCAATTGACCGTCCTTAATCCTGATGATTATCTTCCTTTGCTGATATTGACCGGTGAAGACGAATCCATCCGTTATAAGGCCTTGCAGAGCGGCGCCAAAGATTTTTTGCATAAACCATACGAACACCTGGATGTCCTTCTTAAAAGCCGCAATATCATTGAAGTGAGGCTTTTATATAACCAGATCAAGAACCACAATGCTTCTCTCGAAGACCAGGTCAATGACCGTATCAAAGAGATCAGGGACACCCGTCTTGAGGCCATCCAGCGTCTGGCCGTGGCCGCGGAATTGAGGGACTCCGGTACGGGCAAGCACATTTACCGCATGAGCCGTTACTGCCAGCTTTTAGCCAGGGCTGTCGGTTATTCCAAAGAACAGGGGGAGCTGGTCTTAACGACCGCCCCTTTGCATGACATCGGTAAAATAGCCATTCCCGACCGTATTTTATTGAAACCTGCGAAGCTTGAACCCCATGAATTCGAAATAGTTAAGACACATACCACCCTGGGTGCTAAAATGCTTTCAGGGAGTGATTCTGTTTTTTTAAAGATGGCGGAGACCATTGCTTTGACCCATCATGAAAAATGGGATGGCAAGGGTTATCCTTACGGGATCAGGGGGGAAGATATCCCCTTGATAGGCCGCATCTGTGCCGTAGCGGATGTGTTTGACGCATTAAGTTCCATCAGGCCGTATAAACCGGCTTGGACCTTTGAAAAGACCATGGCAGAGATATTGTATTTGAAGGGGACGCATTTCGACCCTAAATTGGTCGAGGCTTTTGAAGATATCAGCAAGGCTGTTAAAGAGATCCATGATCAGAGGTAATTGCAGTATAACTTAACATCAACGGTTCAGAGGGGACTCTTATGGCGGACAATGTTCAGGTCAATATCGACGGAAAAACACTGGAATGCCCCATCATTGTAGGTACAGAAGGTGATAAGGCTTTTGATATCGGTAAATTGCGCGCGCAAACGAACTTCATCACCATGGACCCGGGTTTCGGGAATACGGGTTCCTGTAAAAGCGCCATTACCTATCTCGATGGAGAAAAAGGTGTCCTGCGTTACCGCGGCATCCCTATTGAACAACTGGCGGAAAAGTCCACCTTTGTTGAGACCTCCTATCTTTTGATCTACGGCAAATTGCCCAATAAAAAAGAACTGGAAGCTTTTTCCGATGCTTTTGGTGAGCATTCATCGATCCATGAAGATATGGTCAATTTTTTTGATGCGTTCCCTTCTTCAGCACATCCGATGGCAAGCTTGTCCGCCATGGTCTGTTCCATGTCCGCTTACTATCCCGAACTGATCAAGGAAAATCCGACCAAAGAGGAAATAGACCGTATCGCGGTACAGCTCCTCTCCAAGGTCCGCACCCTTTGCGCTTTTTCCTACAAGAAATCCGTCGGGGAGCCGTTCGTTTACCCCAAACATGACCTGCTGTATGTCCCTAATTTCCTGAACATGATGTTCTCTTCATCGGTGAAACCTTACAAGATCGTTGATGAAGTGGTGCGTGCCATGCAGGTGCTTTTGATCCTGCATGCTGACCATGAGCAAAATTGCTCGACATCCACCGTACGTTTAGTGGGGTCTTCCCACGCGAATTTATACGCGTCCATTTCCGCCGGTATCTGCGCTTTATGGGGGCCTTTGCACGGCGGTGCCAACCAGGCGGTCATTGAGATGCTGGAGGAGATCCAAAAAGACGGCGGCGATGTCCAAAAGTACATTGCCAAGGCCAAGGATAAAAATGATACGTTCCGTTTGATGGGTTTTGGCCACCGGGTGTATAAGAATTTTGACCCAAGGGCCAAGATCATCAAGAAATGCGCCGATGACCTGCTTAATAAATTAGGCATCCATGATCCCTTGCTTGACCTGGCCAAGCGCATGGAAGAAGCCGCTCTTAAAGATGAGTATTTTGTGGCGCGTAAGTTATACCCCAATGTTGATTTTTACAGCGGCATCATTTACCGTGCCATCGGCATACCTTTGAACATGTTCCCGGTGATGTTCGCCATAGGACGCATGCCAGGCTGGATCGCCCACTGGAAAGAAATGATCGAGGACCCCACGACCAAGATCGGCAGGCCGTTCCAAATTTATATAGGCGCTCCTAAAACAGACTATGTACCCATAGAACAGCGAGGCTAACGTGATCACATTCAGTTCCCAGGCTAAACACGATAAGGACGCAACAGTAGTCCTCTTGGTTTCCGGTCAAACATATGCCCACTTTAAAAAAGAACTGGAAAAAGGGGAGATCTTTCCTGTGATCGAAGGGGGCAAGACCTCTTTATTCGTCGGGTTGGGAAAGATAGAAAAGTTGTCCTTAACTGACCTGCGTATACAGGTGCGCAAGGCCTGTCTCTGTGCGTACCTTCAAAAAGCCAAAACAGTCGAGATCGTCCCTCATCGCCGTGATGATGCCGCCGTCATTGCCATCATTGAAGGGATAGCCATTGGCACCTATGCCTGGGACAAATACAAGTCCAAGGACAAGAACGATAAAACCATCAAGGATAAGCAAATAACAATAGCCGTTGAAACAAAAAAGATATTCACGGATGCGTTGGCCGTCTGCCAGGGTGTCAAATTGACCCGGGACCTGGTCAATGACAACGCGGATACGGTCACGTCGGACTATTTAGAAAAGACGGTCAGGGCCCTTATTAAAGGCCATAAGAATACGAGTTTGGAGGTCTTGGACCGGAAACAATTAAAAGCCAAAGGCCTCAATCTTCATCTGGCGGTCAATCAGGCCAGCAACAAGGAGCCCAAGCTCATCATTGTCCGTTATAACGGCGGCAAAAAGAACGAAGGTTATACCGCGATCATCGGTAAGGGCATGACCTTTGATACAGGGGGTTTGAATTTAAAGCCCACCGGCAGCATTGAAACGATGAAGATCGATATGGCCGGGGCTGCGGCTGTTTGCGGTGTTTTAAAAAATACCATGGCTCTAAAGATCAATAAGAATTTGCTCTTTGTCCTGGGGATCGCTGAAAATTCCATCGGTTCTGCCGCCTATAAGCCCGGCGACGTGATCATTGGTTACGCCGGCAAGTCCGTTGAGATCGGTAATACCGACGCTGAAGGCCGTCTGGTTTTGGCGGATGCTTTTGCCTATCTCGTCAAGAATTACAAGCCGGCCAAGATGATAGACCTGGCGACCTTGACCGGTGCCTGTGTGGTGGCTTTAGGATTTGACCACACCGGTTTATTTTCCAACTGTGATGAGCTGGCCCGTCAATTGCTGGAGGCCGCACATAAAACCGATGACCGTGCCTGGCGCCTGCCTGTTTATGCGGAACTTAAGGAATATATCAAATCACCCATCGCGGACCTGAAGAACACCAGCAGTATCAAAGGCGGGGGAGCGAGTACCGCGGCGGAATTTTTGCACCAATTCACCGAAGGCACCACCTGGGCCCATTTGGACATTGCCGGAAGCGCGTATACGGAAGGGGCAGGACGCATGTATTACGGGTATGGCGCCACCGGCGCCGGTGTGCGCTTATTGACGCATTATTTGTTGAACAACTAATTTTAGGAGATATCGCTATGGGAATCATTTGGATCTTAATTGGAATTGTGCTTTTTGTTTTTTTAGCAGGTGTCCGCGTTATCCGTCCGACCTCACGGGGGCTTATTGAGCGTCTTGGGAGATACAATCGTTTTGCGAACCTGGGATTTAACTGGGTCATCCCGTTGATAGAAAATGTCTATATCGTCAATATCACCGAGCAATTGGTCAACGCCGAGACGCAGGAGATCATCACCAATGATAATTTAAACGCCAAGGTCGATGCGCAGGTTTATTTTAAGGTCAAACCCGACGAAGACAGTGTTAAGAAATGCCAATACAATGTCGGCAATTACCAGTATCAGATCGTCAATCTGGCCCGTACCACCCTGCGTAATATCATCGGCACCATGACCTTGAAAAGCGCCAACAGCGAGCGCGGCCGCATCAATACTGACCTGCATCAGATACTCGAACGTGAAACAGCCAGCTGGGGCTTGGAGATCGTCCGTACGGAGCTCAAAGAGATCGACCCTCCCAAGGACGTCCAGGAGACCATGAACAAGGTCGTCAAAGCGGAGAATGAGAAGATCGCGGCCATTGATTTTGCAACTGCGACGGAAACAGCGGCTGACGGACAGAAACGGGCGGAGATCAAGAAGGCTGAAGGCATCAAACAAGCCAGGATCCTGCAAGCTGAAGGTGAATCTGAAGCCATCCGTCTGGTCAATGAGGCGGCGGATAAATATTTTGTGGGCAATGCCCAGCTTTTGCGCCGCTTGGAAACGGTTGAAAAAGCATTGTCCCAAAATTCAAAGATCGTTGTTCCGATCAACAGTGAACTGGTCAATGTCATCGGCGATCTCGCCGGTGGCGGCATTGTCCCTATTAAAAAGGCTTGAACATATGGATTATCGGGTCGAAAGCGACAGCATGGGGGAGATCAAGGTCCCTGCGGATAAATACTGGGGAGCGCAAACCCAGCGTTCCATTGAGAATTTCAAGATCGGCGGGGACAGGTTCCCTAAAGAGATGATCCGGGCCTTAGGCATCCTTAAAAAAGCCGCGGCCATGACCAATCAAGAGCTGGGGACCCTGCCTTTGGATAAGGCTGATCTGATCATCAGTGCGGCCAATGAGGTCATCAAAGGCAATCTCGACGCCCATTTCCCTCTGGTCGTCTGGCAAACCGGTTCTGGTACACAGACGAACATGAACGCCAATGAAGTGATATCCAACCGCGCCATTGAACTTTCAGGCGGGATCATGGGCAGTAAAAAACCCATCCATCCCAATGATGATGTCAATAAGTCCCAGTCTTCCAATGATACTTTTCCGACAGCCATGCATATTGCTGCCGTTGAAGAAATTCACCGCCGTCTGATCCCCATGGTCAAGAAATTACGTGATGCCTTGCAGAAAAAAGAAGTGGAATTCAAGGATGTCATCAAGATCGGGCGTACCCACTTAATGGATGCGACACCTTTGACCCTCGGCCAGGAGTTTTCCGGGTATGTACAGCAGCTTAACAACGGCCTTGAACGCATTGAAGCGGTTTTGCCGCATTTATATGAATTGGCATTAGGCGGTACTGCCGTCGGCACAGGGCTTAATACGCACCCGCAGTTTGCTGTCAGGTCCGCTGAAAAGATATCCCAGATCACAGGCAAACCTTTTAAGACCGCCCGCAATAAATTTGAAGCTTTGGCTGCTCATGATGCCATGGTGAATTTAAGCGGTGTATTGAACACCTTGGCTGTTTCATTGATGAAGATCGCCAATGACATACGGTGGCTTGGTTCAGGCCCGCGCTCAGGTATCGGAGAACTGCATTTGCCGGAAAATGAGCCTGGCTCGTCTATCATGCCCGGCAAGGTCAATCCGACCCAATGCGAGGCCATGACCATGGTCTGTGTGCAGGTATTCGGCAACAATACAGCCGTGACCGTCGCAGGTTCGAACGGGAATTTTGAATTGAATGTCTATAAACCGGTGATCATTTTCAATGTCCTTAATTCGATACGGCTTTTGTCAGATGCCTGTGAAAGTTTTACTGACCATTGTGTTGCCGGCATTGAAGCTAACCGTCTTAATATCAAAAAACATCTGGATAACTCGCTGATGCTTGTCACCGCCTTGAACCCGCATATCGGTTATGATAATGCCGCCAAGGTGGCTAAAAAAGCATACAAGGAAAATATCACCCTCAAAGAAGCTGCCGTTGCGTTAGGGTTATTGACCGCAGAAAAATTTGATGCCTTGGTCCGACCGCAGGATATGATAGGTCCTAAGTAAAATATTATGATTATCGGCGTACCTAAAGAGATCAAGAATAATGAATGCCGTGTCGGCCTTTTACCGGTGGGCGTTGAGTCCCTGGTGCGTGCCGGGCACCAGGTCATTATCGAGCATAATGCCGGCCTCGGCAGCGGTATTACCGACGTCGATTATGAGACCGTGGGGGGAGAGATCGTGGAAACCCCTGAAGAGGTCTTTGCCCAGGCCCAGATGATCGTCAAGATCAAGGAGCCGCAGCCTTCCGAATATAAATTCCTTAAGAAAGACCAAATTTTATTTACATTCTTTCATTTTGCCGCCAGCCGTGAGTTGACCGAGGCCATGCTGGAGCGCAAGATCACGGCCCTGGCTTATGAGACCCTTCAAAGCAAGGATGGGGAACTGCCTTGCCTGACACCCATGTCTGAAGTTGCCGGCCGTATGGCGGTGCACGAGGGGGCTAAATATTTGGAAGAACCGATGCAGGGCCGGGGGATCTTGCTGGCCGGTGTCCCTGGTGTTTATCCGGCGGAAGTGACCATTATCGGAGCCGGTGTCGTGGGTTCCAACGCCTGTAAAATGGCAGCAGGGCTCGGGGCCAATGTGACTGTTTTGGATATTAATTTGAACCGCCTGCGCTATCTGGAAGAGATCATGCCTCCCAATGTGCATACCCTTATGAGCAACTCCCATAATATCCGTGAGGCGGTGCTCAGGGCTGACCTGGTCATCAGTTCTGTTTTGATCCGGGGGGCCAAGGCGCCATGCCTGATCGACCGTAAATTAGTTTCTCAGATGAAAAAAGGTTCTGTGATCGTTGATGTGGCCATTGACCAGGGCGGTTCCGTGGAAACCTCCAGGCCGACCACCCATGAAAATCCCATTTATGTGATCGATGGGGTGGTGCATTATTGTGTCACCAACATGCCCGGCGCTGTCGCGCGCACCAGCACCTATGCACTGACCAACGCCACTTTCCCTTACATCCTGAAAGTGGCCAATGACGGTTATAAGAAATGGGTGAGGGATTCGCACGAGGTCCAAACAGCTTTAAATATGACAGAAGGGCATTTGACGATCAAGGAAGTCGCAGAGACCTTCGATATACCCTATAAAAACCATTGACGGCAAAAAATAAAGAAAATACAATAACTCTATGCCTATCAAGAAGAACTCCTTTGAAGAACGCAGGGACAGTGTACGCGCCAAACGCATCATTACTGTCCGCCACCAGTTGGTCAAACACAATAACCGGAAAGTGAAGTCTGCCTGGCAATTGGCCACTACCAAGGATATGTCGCTCAGCGGTTTGCTTTTTGTGAGTGCTGTACCTTATCATCTTGGCGACATCCTTGAGCTTCAGGTCGTTATGTCCGGTGTGCTTGATATTTTCAATGGTTTTGGAAAAGTGATGCGTGCTTCCCGCAATAAAGCCGGTTATTACCAGGTTGGCGTCAAGTTCGTGGACCTGAAATCCAAACGCCGCCCAGCCAAAACTTTGTTGGCCTCATCATAATGAACCCATGAGCAAGGAAAACTCTCAGCGGCTGACGGTCTTCTGGATATTTTTTACCTTTGCCATTTGGATATTTGCGTTCCGGGGTTTCTTAACCTCCAAATTCGAGCTTACCAGCGACGCGCTTTCCTATTACGACCATGTGAAGTTCTTTATTGAGAACCTGGGCCGCGGTGTTTTTCCCTTGTGGGACCCGTATTGGTACAACGGCTCTCCTAATGATTTCTTCCTCCGGCGCATCGGCCCTCTCAATCCGTTCTATGCTGTGGTCCTTTTGTTCAAAACGGTCGGGATCCCTTATGTACTGTCCTATCTTTGGTTTTTAGCGGGATATTACTGGAGCGGCATGATCGCCTTTTATTTATTGGCCATGCGGATCTATCAAAACCGTTTCATTGCTTATGCCGGCTACCTGATACTCTTGTTTTCCGCCCTGGGCACCAGGCTTTTTGATTCGTACATGATGTTCGTGACGGTGCCTTTGATCTGGTTCTTTTATTTTTTAACAGCCTTCACCCAGACACCGCGGAAACATTTCTTTTTGGGGATGACGCTCTCGTTCATGATCTTGATGGGCACGTATATCCCGCTTTTTTTCCTGATCATCCTGGGTCTTTTTTCATTGCTTTTTTTGCTTCTCTATTTTGACCGGGTCCCGGGGATCTTTCGTGCCTATATAGGGTTCTTTAAAAAGAATAAAATACTGGTCCTTTTATCCTTCCTGGTCTTGGTCCTTTCTTTTTTTCCGATCATCAGCTTCTTCCATGATTCTACCCGCGGGCAGGTGGTCCTGCCTTTGCGTCATGGAGATGCGGCCGCAGGGCAAGTATTGACCGTTCCTCATCAGACGCTGGACTGGGGGGTGGTGGAGGACCTGATGTTCTCGTACTATTTTTCCGACCTGAGGCTGTATAAATTGGCCGTTGTTTATGTCCCGTTCTTCTCGGTGATCCTGATCGTTTTAGGGCTTATCGGCCGCATCAACCGCCGTGCGGTGTTCATGCTCCTGTTAGGCGTGGTGCTTTTTTGCTGCATTGTGCCCTACGGGCTCCCATTCTTTAATTTCTTTTATAAACATGTCTTCTTTTTGAAACTTTTCCGTAATTTACATTTTTTTATATGGTTTTTCTTCATTCCTTTATTTGTTTTGCTGGTTTTGGAGCATTGGAAGATGTTCACTGAAACGGCCCTGGCAGGTAACAGGCGCAAATGGTTCCTGCTGTTCTATGTTCTTTGCGTGCATCTGATCATCCTTGTTTTTGTCTGGTGGCGAAAGGACGCCATCCTCAGCACCTATTTAATGATCTCCCTGAGCTTTATTTTTTGGTCACTGCTGGTCTTAAGGTGCCTGCGGGCCAATGGCTGGGGATTCATTCTTTTGACGCTGACCGTGCTCGTCCAGCCCATGGAGGTCTATCATTATTTTTCTTTGGAAGAAACGGTCCCCCATACAAAACGTTACTTCTATGATTTTTCTTTTTCGTCATTGAAGCTAAAAGATACAGCTTTGATCACACCTGAGGATGTTCCTGCCGATAAACCGGCGTTGTACTATGCTTCAGGGGATTATAATTTCGTTTATCAGAATGTCAGTAATTATGCTTTGCGAAAATACCTGCTGAATAAGTTCATTTTGGTCGATCACCTGGAGCCTGTTGACCGCGGGCAGATGGAGGCGTCCTTATTGGAACGTATTTTCCTGGCAGATGCCAATGCGGCCATCATTTTTAATGACGGCCTTCGCCCCAAAGACCCCGGTGACGATGCCGGGCCTTTTGACCCTGATCCGCCGCCCAATGCCCAGCGTATCGACGGCGTTTCTGAGGCCTTTAAGGTCCTGGCTTTTGATGCCAACCATGTGCGTTTGACCATCGATATGCCATATAAAAAATTTTTGATCTATAATGACAATTACGATCCCTATTGGCGGGTCAGTATTAACCATCATCGGGCCCGGCTTTATGAAGTTAATGGGGCTTTTAAGGGGACGTGGGTCCCTGCCGGCCGCAGTGTGGTCGAGTTCAGTTATGGCTGCTGGTGGCAATACGTGATGAATGTCCTTCCGTTGGTATTCGCTTTGATCATTTTGGGGGGTATTATCTGGTACGCCCGCTTATCGCAGACAGAAGCTGAGGCTGACAAATGCTGACACCATGGGTAAAATGCCTGAAATTCATTTTAACCAGGACCATTGTCCTGTATATGGCCTGTTCTTTTATAGTATGGAAACTTTTGGATACTCATGAGCTCATGAACAATGCCGTCCCCACGACCCTGAGCCGCCTGACCCCGCCCATTGATTATTTTAATGAATTCGTAGACCGCCAGGACCATTATGATCATTTTAAATTGATGGATTGTATTTATTACCATAAAGCGGTGGCGCAATTTTATCCTATTCAAAAGTCAGAGTCTTACGGCATGCTGGGCTTTTGTTATGAGCGGTTAGGGCAGCAGGCCCAGGCCGTGGATTCCTACAAGCAGGCCATTGCTGCTAACCCCGACTATTTTTGGCCTTATTATGACCTGGGCGTCATTTTTTACAACCAGGCTAAGTATGCCCAGGCAGAGGATTATTTCCATCAGGCCATTGCCCGGGACCCGGTCAGGACCATCGTCCTTTTGAACAGGTCCAAGGTCTACAATGATGTGAAATTGAGCAAGCAGGATGGGCGGTATGATTTTTTAGCAGGGTTTAAGCAGGGGAGGGTGACGGCCTATATATTGTTGATGGATTGTTTATATAAAACGGGTTCCTATGCGCAGTTATGGAAGGCCGCTACGAATGGTATCGATGAAGGGGTGGATACGCAGGGTGTTTTTTATTATTATGCCGGTTTGGCGGCTTTTAACTTAAAATCTTTCCCGAATGCCATCTTTTTCCTGCAAAACGCGGCACAGCGTGATCCGACCAATGCTGATGCGTATTATTATTTGGGCCAGTGTTTACGCGTGGCAGGTAAAGAAGATATGGCGGGTATGTTCCTGGCAAAGGTAGCGGGGCTGCACCATCAGGGATATACAGGGATCAAAAAATACCTTGAGGCCCGGGTGAGCTTTTTTTAAATCAAATGACAATACTGATCCCCTTTATTTCTTTTTTTCTTTTTTGGTCCTGTTTTTACCAAAAGACCCGTCACGGGTGCCGGGCGTTCCTTTTTGCGGCCGCTCTTTGGGGAAGTATCGTCTGGTTTTTGACGGAAACACTAAGCTGGGCCCATGGTTTATCGTTCGTTCCTTTGCTTATTGGATGGTCGATGGCCATGCTGGGCGCAGGCTGCTGGGCATTTTCTTGCAAAGGACCCTTTGGTCATGGTTCTTTTATCCATCAGTTTAAGGCCCTCACATTTACAGAAAAGACCATTCTTTTCCTTATTGTCACGATAGCTGTCTTAAAAGGCATCAGCGCCATTTACAGCGCGCCTAATACCTCAGATGCCATGACCTATCATTTGAACCGCGTGGAGCACTGGATACAGAACGGAACGGTGGCTGATTATCCCTCGCATGTGACGCGCCAGCTTTACAGCCCTCCCTGGGCGGAGTATGCCATTTTGCAGTTGAGGGTATTGTCCGGCGGGGACCATTTTTCTAACGCTGTCCAATGGTTCTCCGCGATCGGGGCATGGGTGTCTGTCGCCGGGCTTTCGCAAATGCTCGGGGCCAGCCGCCGGGGTCAATTATTATCAGTATTGTTGGCGGCGTCCTTACCGATGGGCTTGGTGCAGGCGACAAGCACACAGACAGATTACGTGATGACGTTTTGGCTGGCAGGTTTTGTGTATTTGCTCTGGATGATGTACCAAAAGCCCGGCCGGGGGATCGCTGTTGCTGCGGGGACCTATCTGGGGTTAGCTTTCTTAACCAAAGGTAATGCTTATGTTTTTGCGCCGGTATGGGTCGCTGTCTATATAATGGCATTGATACTTGCCCGCCATCTGCACAAATTAAAATTTTTAGCGCTCATCGTCGTCATAGCCGGTATCATCAATTTTCCTTATGCCTTGCGTAATACCTTTGCTTTTGGAAGCCCTTACTGGACCCATACTTCATTGACCAATGACAGCTTCTCCGTTCCTGCATTGATGTCCAATATGGCCTATAATTTGGCGCTGCATACCCATTTTCAGGGGCAATCTACAGGAGAGGATGATACCGGCAATGGGTTGTACCTTATTTTATTGGCGGCAGTGTTGGCGGGGCTTGTCTTTTATCGCCCATTGCGGCATAAGGTCCATTTGATCTACGGCCTTTGCGTAATAGCCATGTTCGTTGTTTTTTCAGCGGTTGTCCATTGTGATCAATTTAACAGCAGGTTCCATTTGGCTATATTTGTCATTTCAACAGCGCTGGTGGGGACAGTGCTTGTAGAATGGCTGCCTTATCGATGGGTATGGGCGGCCGCCGCTGTCCTGATATACGTGAGCTCGTGGGCATGGCTGTTTAAATGCAATGAACATCCCTTGATAGGCGACAGGAGTATATTCGTCACAACGCGTCCTCAGCAGTATTTCTCTACAAGGCCCATGCTGATCTATCCGTATGTGCAAACAGTCAAGATCGTTGCTTCCAGCAGCTGCCGTGATATAGGACTTATCAGCGGTGAAAGCGAGTGGGGATATACCTGGTGGGTGTTCTTTCGCCAGAATTTTGGGGATAAATTCCGGTTGGAGGATGTGGACGTTAAGAATAAGTCCGCTTTTTTGCCTTATCCCAGAGGGTCTTTTGATCCCTGTTTATTGATCGCGTCAAATGATGAACGCAGCACGGTCGTTTTGCCCGGCGGAGTGTACGCACGGGCATGGTCCATGCAGCTGCCGGGAGAGTTGACCAGTGTTTTTGTAAAGGTGCTTTAAAACAGTTCAATCTTTGATACAATGAATGACAATTTATGAAATTATTGCGTAACGAATTTTTTATCGCCTTCCTTCTTCTGGCCGCGTATTTATTGACCAACAGTTACATTTACGGCTGGGACGACCAGCATCTGGAGATCCCTATCCTCAAGCATATGATCGACCCTGCTTTGTACAAGGGCGATTATTATGTAGAAAGCCTGACCAAGTATTTTACCTGCTGGTTGTATCCTCTTTTGGCGAAGTTCATTACCGTTAAACAGGTCCCAACGGCATACCTGATCATTTTTTTGATCTCCCGCTATTTCATGTTTTATTGGGTGTACCGGATCTGGCTGTTGATCAGCGGCAGCTGTTTTGCGGCCGTGAGCGCCACCGCGATGTTTTTTCTTTTGGGCCGCACGGAAGAATTCTTATACCGAAGCCTTTGCCATGAAGAATTCAGCTTCATTTTTATGTTCGCCGGGCTCTATTATTTTTACCGGGAGCGGTATGTGCTTGCCGCCTTGATCTTCGGGGTGGGGGTTGATTTTCATGCCATTTACAATTTGTTCCCGATGCTTTACATGTCCGCTTTCTTGTTATTCTGTCATCCCCGGCGTTTTCAAATGCTTTTTAAGACAGGCATTGCTTTTATCGCGACCGCTTTACCTTTTTTATGCTGGCAGATCCCTATTTCTATTTCCCGGGAGGTGGCCCATCCGGTCCTTGCGCAGGAATGGATCCCTTTATATTATTTGGCCTGTCCCCAGAATTTTCTCTTCGGGGACGCTCCTTTAAAGGATGTCCTGGGCAATGCCCATGTGCTGTGGGATAAAGGCGGTAAGTATTTCTTTTTGACCGGCCTGTATGTTTTTCATCTGATCTTCAACCCATTGTTCCGCAGGGACAGGAAAATACACGCGATCGTGGGGGTGTCCTGGGCATTGATCGGGGTGGTGTATGTTTTTGATTATATCCATCCCAGCCGTTTTGTGCTGGACCTGAATTTGGTGAGGGTGGAACAGTTCGTTCGTTTCTTCATGATGGGTTATACGACGATCTGGGCTTGCGAGCAATTGCATCGTTCCAAGCCATGGCTGGCTTTGACCGCGGCACTGCTGGTCGTCGCTTGCGCGACCACCAATTTGATAGGGTTGTTCTTTTTAAGCCTTATAACCATTGTCCTTACTATCCATAAGCTGATCAAGCCTCCGGTGAAGTCCTGGAAAATAGCGGGGGGAGTGCTATTGGCCGGAGCATTGGGGCTCCTGGCTTTTGACCTAGCCATGGAATTAAAGGGTTCTCCTTATGTGATCTGGGAGTGGAGCAAATTCATGTACGTGCTTGCCGGGATGGTGGCCGTGTTCCTGGTCTTGCTGTTCCGTGCCAATGATCTATGGCTTCGCAGGCTGTTGGTCATCATACCTTTGGCCGGGGCGTTCATTATTTTTACTGTTTATCATTATAATTACCTGCAGGTCAAAGATCATGGTATGGGTTTTTGGCAGCTGCAGCGCAATTGGGAAGACATGCAGCGGTATGTCCGCGACAACACGCCTAAAGATGCGCTGCTCCTGACGCCCTATAACATGGACATGGGCGGTTTCCGTATCCATTCTGAGCGTAAGGTATTGGTCTGCTACCGGGATTGCGGGATCATCGGCTTTGATTACCCTGCGGCCGTGGAATGGCAAAAACGTATCAAGGACATCGAGGATTTTAAAGTTTATACAGATAAGCCGATCGAGCACGCGATAGTGACGGCGATCTTAAAATACAAGGTCAATTATATTGTTTTTATGAACTATTATGCCCCCAAGCAAGACAACGCTGTCTTAAGGAAAATGTATCAAAATGAAGCTTTTTCTTTATACCAGGTCTTAGTTAAGGTGCCTTGATAATGGCCATGCCGACCCTTGATCTGAAGAATTTTGTCATCAAGGCCTCTATGCTTGTGTTGCTTTTGATGGTCCTGGTCGGGGCGGCGCTGCATTTTTACCGCTTGGACAAGGTCCCTTACGGTTTTCATGTGGATGAGATGAGCGGTTCGGTCGCTGTCGGCTGCATGGCCACCGAGGGGGTGGACGCCCATAATGTGCCGCATCCGCTGTTTGCCGATCTCCATTACGGCACGCCAAAGCCGCCGACCTATTTATATCCTGCCATGGTTTGGGCCAAATTATTCGGTTATTCAGCGCCGAGCCTGCGTGCTTTAAGTGTTACGGTCCATCTATGCGGGATCGCAGGTTTGTTTTTGTTGGCCCGGTCTTTGTTCGGCTGGCGTTATGCGGCCGTGACCGCGGCACTGGCTATTTTTTCGCCTTGGGCCTGGGTGCCGAGCCGGGTGGCTTTTGAGTCTTTATTTGCCGTGACATTCTTGATCTGGGGGTTGTATGTATTCTTGCACCCGCCCCGTGCCTGGCGGATGGTGCTGGCCGCTGTCCTTCTGGCGGGTGCCATGTACTCTTACCCGCCGATGCGGTTGCAAACACCCTTGATGCTGCTGCCTCTGATCATTTATAGTTTTAAACAGTACCGGTTGAACTGGAAATTCTTAGTGGTGTTCGTTGTGGTATTTGCTATCCTGCTTTTTCCTCTGGTGCAGAGGACCCTCAACGGACAGCTTCAGCAGCGTTTTGACCAGATCAGTATTTTTTCTCCCCAGTATTTAAAAGCGATGGGGGTCAATGGCTCCTGGATGCAATTAACGGAGATCTTTTGTTATATTTACGCCCTTCATTTTCATCCGGATTTTTTGTTCTTTAAAGGGGATCCTTCTTATGTGCATTCCACGCGGCATTTTGGTATTCTCAGCTGGATGGACATGGCAGCGCTGGCTGTCGGTTTGGTCTTTTTGCTGATGCTTTTAACGAAGTTCGGAAGAAAGAACAATCCGCTGGCGGTGCACAGGTATTGGTTGGTTTTTCTTTTTGTTAATATCTTTATTGGGGTGGTGCCTGCGGCACTCACTAATTCCGAATTGCCCAATTCTTTGCGTATCATAGGTTCGTGGCCTTTTATGTGCCTTTTGAGCGCTTTTTTGCTTTGGCAGGCTTGCGAACGCTGCTGGGTGTTGTGGCTGGGGGTGGTGTTGACTACGGCTTTGTTCGCTTTTTCTTTCTTGAAAGTTTATTTCCAGGTTTATCCCCAGGAAAGCAAGGGCATGTTCAGCTATTGGACCATGGAAGAAGCAGGCCAGTTAAAAACAGAGGAAGATTGGTTCAAATTCGTCCTGCTTTACCGTTACGCGGATTATAACGCGCGGTATTTTTTGATGCAGTATCACGGTTCAACCTGCACACAGTCCAGGGCCATGTGGGAAGGGATGAGGGACTTTTTGATAAGCCGGGGGAAGTATTGAAACCATGAACAAGCCTTCTGATCAGCGCAGCCGCATGCTTGTCATCATCTTAACAGGGGTTTCCCTTGTTTTGTGGTGTTATCTTTTCAGGCTTTTTTTGAATGGCAGCGCGCCCCTGGAAGGGGACGCCCATCCCTATTTGGGGCATGTCCGGTTTTATTTGGAGAATATCACGCGGGGTGTTTATCCGTTATGGAACCCTATAGATACTTACGGGAACGTTAATGAGTTTTTTCTTCGAAGGATCGGGGAGTTCAATCCATTTTTTTGGACCATCGTATTTTTGACCAAAAGCGGCGTGCCTTTCTTGATAGCGTATCGTTTATTTTTGGTTGCGTATTTCTTTATGGGCATAGCCGGCTTCTATTTGCTAAGCCGGCAGCTTTTCGGTGACCGGCTGGCTTCTTTTACCGCAGCGCTGCTGCTGTTGTTTTCCTGTATAGGGGCCAGTACTTTTGAATCCTTCCTTTTGCTCGAGATCGTCCCGTTCATCTGGTTCTCTTATTTCCTCGTCGCTTTTATGAAGGCCCCGCAAAAAGTGTTCTTGTTGGGTGCGGTATTCAGTTTAATGGTCATTAATATCACCTATATCCCTTTTTATTTTTATACCATCCTGTTCATTTTCCTTATTTGTTTTTTTACCGTGTACGGCTCCCGGATCGGTGTTGCGTACAGGCAGGTTGGAGATTTTATCGGCCGCCACAAGGTCTTTCCCTGCCTTTGTGCCGTTATTTTGGTGGTCTCATTTATCCCCGGGATCCTATGGTATCAGCAAACGCGCCAGGGGGAAGCTTTGACAATGCAGCGGCATAATGGGTCACAAGACGTGAATTCAACCTCGGTGAGCATCAATAAGGTCAATGAAGGCGGGATCATACCGAATTTTATTTTTGACAGGCAATTCGTGGACCTGGACATGGTGGGGCTGCATGATTTTTATGTTCCTTTGTTCGCTTATTTGATGCTGTTGGCAGGGGTGTGGGGGCGTTTGAACCGCAGGCTGGTTGTTTTTTTTGTTTTCGGTTTTATGATCTTTTTGATCGGGCTTGCGGATGCTTCTTATTTACATCGATTTTTATACGACCATGTCTCATTCTTTAAATATTTCCGTAATGTGCAATTTTTCTTATGGTTCGCGATCCTGCCTGTTTTTATCCTTTTTGTGGTCGAGCAAATGCTGATCTTTATCGAGGATTGCAGGCAGTCCCGTGTGGACCGCAAATGGATGACCGTATGGGTGGTCATGGTCCACGTGTTCGCCGTGGGGTTATTTTTATTCAAACATGTCGGGTGTCTGACCTATGCCGTGATCATTTTTAATTTGGCGTGGATGTTGGGGCGGATCTGGTCGGTGGGCAGCTCACGGGCATGGGTCTTATTGCTTTGGGGGGCGATCATCCTTCAGCCGTTTGAGGTGTACAGCCACATCGCCGTGGATTACCCGCCGGGCTATCAGCATCCGTATGCCGAGAAATATGTTTTAAGCCCTATTTCCTTAGAGGATGGGGAGAAGACCGTGCATTTTAAAAAAAGATCTAAGACAGATATGTTCCGGCAGGACCTGCCATATTTCAGTACGCGATGGCTGTACGAAGCCATGGGGTCTATTGATGGTAAAACATTGGAGAATTATCTGGGTGCGTCCTTCATTGTGTACGATCGGGTGGAAATGATCACGGATAAGTCTGATCCTGCTCGTTTGCGGGCTTCTTTGGCCCGATTCGACAATATTGCTTTTGTTTATACGGATACTGCGCAAGGGGGAGATGGCCTTGGTTTACCTAAGGCCCGGGTCATCACTGCCGCGGATAAAGATTTTGAGGTCTTGAAATTTGACGCGAATGATGTTGTTGTCAGGACCTCATTTACGAAGCCATGTTTCCTGGTCAGGACACAGAATTATCACAGCCAGTGGAGGGCGTTCATCGATGGGAAACCGGCAGAGTTATTGCGCACCAATATTTGTGTCCAGGGGCTGTGGGTCCCTGCAGGGGAACATGTGGTCCGCTGGCAATTCGGGACCCCGGCACGGTACGTTTTAGCTTATTTTTTAGTGGTTTTATATCCGTTTGTCTTAATAGGGTTGATATGGCTATGGTTTCGTTCAAGAGCGTCTATACAAAAATTGCCGATCTGATCTTTAGGCGGGTGATATTCCTGTTCCTTATCGGGATAGTCCTGTCTTTTCTGCTTATTGATCAGGGCAAGCTTGATGTTAAGACCATCAATACCATGCTGCCGTCTGCGGTGGATATAAGGGAGTTTGCCTATCATCCCGCGCAAATGGACAAAAGAAAAATAAGGAACATGCTTACTTATTACAAATTCGTATGCGATATCATGGGGCCTGACACCTATGATAAGCCGGCGGCCTGCGGCATCGTCGGGTATGCGTATTATTATCTGGGGGATGAAAAAAAGGCGATCGACTATCTTTCCATGGCCAATAAGAATTATGAGCATTTTTTCTGGATCAATTATAACCTTGGGATCATTTATTATAATCAGGAGCATTATGAGCAGGCGATGAATTATTTCCTTCAGGCCAAAGATGCTTACCCGTACACCGTAGGTTTTCTTGTAACGACCAGGACCTACAGGCATATCGCCAAATCTTTAAAGTTGAACAAGGAGGGGCTTCAGCAGAGTTTGAACCAGGGGGCGGAGTATTTGAAGAAAATATATAGTTTTAGTGCATTACTTATGCAGGACCCGACCTTTGAAAAACAGTTTGAAAAGAAAAAGGTCGATCTGCGTTTGCTTTAGAGTTATCTGATTATGATCGATATCAAAATTGACAAACTTATCCGCAGCCGCCGTAAAACCATTGGTTTGCAAATAACCAATGATGCGCGCCTGATCGTCCGGGCACCGTACTTTGCTTCTGAAGATCTTATCCATAAACTGGTCAGCCGAAAAGGGGCCTGGATCAAGTCTAAGCAGGATCATTTTAAAGAACGGCAGGATAAGGTCTTGGTCAGGAAATTCATTCCGGGCGAGGAATTTTTATTTTTAGGCCAAGGTTATCCGTTAGCTGTGGCTGAAGACCTTCCTAAGGCAGTGGTTTTGGATAATGCTTTAATGATCTCCCAGGTGGTTTTGGGTAATGCCAAAGACCATATCGAAAATTGGTATAGGGTCCAGGCTTTGGAGCATATTACTCAGAGGGTTGAATACTACGCCCAAATGGCAAGGTTGCAATATCAGTCCATCAGGATCAATGACGCGAAAACGCGCTGGGGTTCCTGCGGGTATAAAGACACGCTTAATTTTACCTGGCGGCTGATCATGGCTCCGGCCCGTGTGGTGGATTATGTCGTTATCCATGAGCTGATGCATTTAAAACAGAGGAACCATTCGCATAAATTCTGGGCAGAGGTGGCTTGCATGATGCCTGATTACAAACAGGATGAGCGTTGGCTTAAAAAGAACGGACATTTATTGGCATGGGACATCTAAAACGATCTCAACGGCAGATCATCAGCGGGGCGATCCTTATCGCTGCTTTAGGGTATTTTGTTGATATTTATGATCTGATCCTTTTTAGCATTGTGCGGGTTAAAAGCCTTAAAGGTATCGGCGTGCCGGATGCGGACCTTTTATCTCAAGGCGTTTTGCTCTTAAACATGCAGATGTTTGGGATGCTGTTGGGCGGCATTTTGTGGGGGATATGGGGGGATAAGAAGGGGCGTTTATCAGTTCTTTTGGGTTCTATCTTTCTGTATTCTGTCGCTAATATTGCCAATGGATTTGTTACCAATGTGCCTATTTATGCGGCCCTGCGGTTTATCGCGGGTGTCGGGCTGGCAGGGGAGTTGGGGGCAGGGATCACCTTGGTCAGTGAGGCGATGCCCAAAGAGCTGCGTGCTTACGGCACGGTGGTGGTTTCAGTTGTAGGTGTTTTAGGGGCTGTGGTTGCGGCTATGGTAGGCGATCTGTTTGACTGGCGTGTTGCTTATTTTGTCGGGGGAGCCATGGGTATCGGTCTTTTATTATTGCGGATCAATGCCAGCGAGTCCGGTATGTTCGGGGCGATCAAAACACAGCCGGTTAAACGCGGTTCTTTAATGCTGATCTTTAGATCACGGCCTAATGCTTTTAAATACTTTAATTGCATTTTGATCGGCATCCCTTTATGGTTTGTTATAGGGATTTTGATCACTTTTTCACCGGAATTCGGTAAGTCTTTGGGGATGGCTGAAATACCAACCGCAGGCCACGCGATCATGTACACGTACATCGGGATATCTTTAGGAAGTTTATTGAGCGGTGTTTTGTCGCAATGGTTGGCCAGCCGAAAGAAAGCCATGGCCATTTTTATGGGTTTAAACGGCATTTTTATTGCCGCGTACCTTTTTGATCCGCATCCGAGTGCGGGCATATTTTATATCATTTGTTTATTGCTTGGCATTGCCTGCGGTTATTGGGCCTTGTTTGTGACTATAGCTGCGGAACAATTCGGCACCAATATCCGGGCAACAGTGGCTACCACAGTCCCTAATTTTGTCCGCGGAGCGGTAGTTCCGGTAACTTTGACCTTCCAATATCTAAAACCTACCATTGGTATTATCCACAGCGCTGCAGTGATCGGTTTTTGCTGTGTCGGGGTTGCGTTTTGGGCGCTGACAGGGCTGGAAGAGACGCATGCTAAAGACCTTAATTATATTGAATAAGAAAAATGTTAATAACATTTCTTATTGAAAATGTCATTAACAGATAGTGTGGGAAGTGTGTAAAAGCTCTTTGGGAGACCAAGGGGCTTTTTATTGCCTAATTACTGTATTTCATGTGTATGTACTTAACATAACATATATTATAGGAAGTAACATGGGCGCTTTTGGAAGGCTGGATTTGACTCATTTTTTGCGCCCTAAGCGGGAATCCACTCAGGGCTTACGCTCGTCAGCTCCTTCGCCCATGGATCTCCTTTACTGTTTGTTGTTCCTGCCGCGGGAATTCCATCTACTATAACCGAAGCAATCGGCACTGCCGCCCGACTTATCCCCCTAGACACAAAAAAAGCGTCTAGATGGGCATTTCTCGTAATATTTGGTGGTGAATTGAGCTTAGATTAGCTCTTTTGAGCGATTATGGCAAGTTATTTAATGCTGCCTCTTTGTTTACTGGAGCATTTTCGCCAGAATTAGATATATTTATTTTGAAACGGATAGGCTTTATTTTTAAAAATGTCACACACTCTAAACTTTAATTAAAGCAGCAATAATTTTATAACAGCGGTTATATTTTATGTAGGGCTCTCCTAAACTTATACATAAATATATTTTGCCAGAAAGCTTATATTCTCCCTCATTCTTATTTTTATATTCCTTTTCGATAATAGGATCAGTAATGCCTAAATCGTATTGTTTATTGTTATAAGTAAAGATTGCCCTAACTTTCTTCTTATTATATTCATCTTTACGCACTATTAATATATCGGATAATTTAATTAAAATGAGAGAATTTTCTATTTTATTACTCTTTAAATATTCAACATCAACTCCTTCATTATTTTCACCAATCCAAATAGAGTCTGGATAATCACAAAGATCGTCTAATTTTGTTTTATCGAACGAACCTTTTCTTTCCCAAGCCTCTTCACTAATTAAAATGTTTTCTGGTTGATAATAAGTAGGTTTTTTTTCTTTAAATGGAATCCGAACAATATCTAAAAGGGCAAGTTCTTGCCCATTCTTAAGAAGAATTGGGTCAGGTAATTCTTCAAACTCATTATTACTTACTGGTCTAATCCATCGTCCAGAAATGATATCTTTACCAGCGACACATCTTCCGTGCATTTTTCTTGAATTAGCTAAGCAAATAATATCTTTATAAAACATATATGTCCTCTAAAGATGTATTATTTTTAGGGCTGGATTATTTTGGAAAAGATATTCAGCTAACAAACGCCGATGACAATGCTCCGGGGAATGTTCACTACATAAAAAACAGGCGTTTTCAAATATAGAGAAATCCAAATTCTTTAGAATATTTCTTTGTTTAAGTAAACCAAGATATTTCTCTTCATATTCCTTCCAATTCATTGATCCTTCCTTGTATTTTTTTAAAATCTCATCCGATGGGGCAAACTCAGGCTTGTAGAGATACTTAATACTTGCGAGTGCGCCCAGAAAATATTCCAGATCACCTTTTTTGGCAAAACCAGACAGCTGTGATTTATTATTTAGTCTTGTATCAATTAAACTTTTAACTTGATTTTTCTTTAATAGTTCAAAGAATTGTTTTGCTGATTTCTTTGTAAAACCAATCGTATAAAGATTCATTTTTAATCTATAACCTTTTCAACTGTAAACCCAACTTCTTGGTTTCTTCTTTGGTAAGCCTCTTCTAGTGATTTTTCTTGCGAACGATTCTCTTGCAAGAATGAGAACTGATCAAATTCGCTTTTATATTTTTGTAATAATTTCTTTTCTAAGTTTTCATTTAAAATAATTTCGCCATTCTCGAGAATATGTTTAACTTTAATACCTTTATTAGACAGAGCTTTGGAAACTAGTAAAAATCTATGGCAATCAAGAGGATTCTTTTCTGCGCACATTAATGCGATGTTCAATCCTTTTTTAATATTTTCGATCACAGTACTTATTCCACTACAGAATTCTTCCAGCTCCATAACTTTATTATAATTCACAACACCATTAGGAT
>Ga0207034_1010_pt1 | contig 38916 bp, 37 predicted proteins | sample Alteio_BWMinCont_36_FD_153269 | JGI IMG/M metagenome (GOLD analysis project Ga0207034, IMG submission 153269) | Enriched cells from forest soil in Barre Woods Harvard Forest LTER site, Petersham, Massachusetts, United States -... | ecosystem: Environmental > Terrestrial > Soil > Temperate forest >...
TACTAGTCTACTATAAATGGATAATCTTGTTGTGCATATACATCTTTCAACAATTCATCATCAGCAGGCCAAGGACTTTCTTCTGCAAATTTTACGCACTCTTCCACTTCTGTTTTTACTCTTTCATCAATAGCCGCTATAACTTCGTCTGTCACTTTATGCTCTTTTTTCAAAACAGCCAACACATGATCGATCGGATCTCTTTCTTTATATTCTTCTAATTCTTCTTTAGTACGATATTTTTGAGGATCGCTCATACTGTGACCTTTGTAACGATAGGTCTTAATTTCCAATAAAGTCGGGCCGCCTTTTTCTCTTGCTCTGTTAACTGCTTTTAATACTGCATCATGTACGTTTTCAGGACTCATTCCATCTACGCTATCAGCAGGCATTTCATACCCATCGGCAATTTTATAAATATCTAATACATTCGTGGTACGCGCTACAGAAGTACCCATCGCGTAGTTATTATTTTCGCAAATAAATACTACAGGCAATTTCCATAACATCGCCATATTGAATGTTTCATGCAACATACCCTGTCTTGCAGCACCATCGCCAAAAAAGCAAAGAACCGCATTATTTGTACCTCTATATCTTTCAGCAAAAGCCAAACCTGCTCCTGTACCTATTTGTGCACCCACGATACCATGTCCACCAAAAAAGCCTACATCTACACCAAAAAAGTGCATACTTCCACCTTTCCCTTTACTACAGCCAGTAGCTTTGCCATATAATTCAGCCATACAAGATTTAGCAGAAACGCCTTTAGCAACCGCTAAAGCGTGATCACGATATGCTGTGATAAACTTATCATCAGGATTAGTAGCCGTCATACAACCGGCAGCAACAGCTTCCTGTCCTATATATAAGTGACAAAAGCCGCGTATTTTTTGCATTCCATATAATTGGCCGACTTTTTCTTCAAATCTGCGCAATAAAAGCATTAATTCGTACCAATAAAGGTATGTTTCTTTAGAAAACTTTGTAGCCAATGGTATTAAGTTTTAGGGTGCAAAGATAAGAGGAAAAATTAAATGAAAAAGGCAAAATTAGATATTGAATATTTAATACCTAATATGGAATATTGGAACCCAACTTTGGGCTTTTGACTTTTTACTTTTGCCTTCCATTTTGCCTTTTGAATTGAGTAACTTGCATATTCATGCATCGCCTTTCTAAAATAATAACCACTCAGTTTAAAAATTACAGCCTCACCTCTTTTAATTTTACGGAAAGAGTTGTAGGAATTTGCGGACCTAACGGAAAGGGAAAGACCAATCTTTTAGATGCCATTTATTACCTCAGCTTTACTAAAAGCTATTTTTCCAGATCGGATTCGATGAACATTTTATTTGGTGCCGATGGATTTAGATTGGAAGGTGATTTTGGAAAAGAAAAAGTGATCTGTATACATCGCGGTGCAGGAAAAAAAGAATTGTTTTTAAATGATGTACCGTACGAAAAATTCTCGCAACATATTGGCAAGTTCCCTTGTGTAATGATCGCGCCTGATGATATTGAATTGATTACCGGCTCGAGCGAAGAACGCAGAAAATTTATTGATACAGTTTTAAGTCAGATGGATGCAGATTACCTGCAACAATTAATACAATACACTAAAGTACTACAGCAACGCAACAGTTTACTGAAACGCTTTGCAGAACAAGGAAAAACAGATTGGCATTTATTGGAAGTGCTGGATGACCAATTAATAAATCCGGGAGAATATATTTATGCTAAACGAAAAGATTTTACAACAGCGTTAATTCCCTTGGTGCAAAAGTTCTACAACCAGATCGCAGATAATGATGAAGCTGTAACATTGCAATATGAAAGCCAGTTAAACACCAATAATTTTCAGGCGATAATTAATCAATTCAGAGAAAAAGACTTTATACTACAGCGGACTAATGGCGGTGTACACAAAGATGATATTTCTATACAATTAGACGGACAAATATTTAAGAATATTGCTTCTCAAGGGCAAAGAAAAAGTTTATTATTTGCACTTAAGCTAGCCGAGTTCGAATTATTAAAAACAAAGAAAGGCTTTGCGCCACTTCTATTATTAGATGATGTTTTCGAGAAATTAGATAATAGTAGAATGCAAAACTTATTGCATTGGGTTTGTAACGAAAATAAAGGACAGGTCTTTATTACAGATACACATCAAGACAGGCTTGAGCTAGCGTTAACAGCATTAGATACTACTTACCAGATCATAGATTTATAATTAACTTTACACCATGGGTGAATTTTCAATGCAAGATGCCATACAGCAATTTCTAAAACAGAGCCGCTTAAAGAATGGCATGCAGGCTTTGCGCATTGAAGAGATATGGGAACAGATAATGGGTAAAACAATTGCGAAATACACCGATAAAATTGAGATCATTAATCAAACATTATTTATCAATACAGCAGTTGGTCCATTGAAAAATGAATTGCTTTATCAGAAGGATAAAATTATAGAAAGAGTAAATGAAGCATTGGGGGAGAAAGTAATTACTGAAGTAGTAATTAAATAAGTACGAAGTGAAAAGTGAAAAGTATAGGAGGTTTTTCACTTATGGGTTTTCACTTTTGCCTTTTGACTTACTTAACGAACTCTCGGATCTACAACTACGTATAACATATCGGCCAATAAATTAATAAGAATAAAAATACAAGCACTTACTAATACAGATCCCATCACCACAGGATAATCTAACTTCTCTAAAGCATCTACCGTTATTTTACCAATACCTTTCCATCCAAAAATATATTCTACAAAAAATGCTCCGGCTAATAATTCGGCAAACCATCCGGTGATAGCAGTGATTACAGGATTCAATGCATTGCGTAATGCATGTTTAAATATGACTACGTTTTTAGATAATCCTTTGGCATAAGCTGTGCGGATATAATCCTGATTCAATACATCTAACATACTACTGCGCGTTAATTGCGTTATAATAGCTAATGGTCGAATCCCTAATGTAAAGGCTGGCAGAATTAAATTCTTTAAGGTTAAATATTTTTCACCGGTCACTTCATCAATATCAAACCAGCTACCTGTTAAATTCAATCCTGTAAAAGGATGCAGTACTACACCAAATAAAAAAGCGATAACGATCGCCATGAAAAAAGACGGTGCTGATATCCCTGCAATACTCGCGAACACCGCAGAACTATCCAACCAGGTTCCTTTTTTCACTGCCGCTAAAACACCCAGCAAAACACCTATTATTGTCGCAAACAACATAGCTGCAATGGCTAACAATAACGTACCGGGCAATGCTTCCATTAAAACAGCACCTACATTTTTTTTAGTTTGATAACTCTTACCTAAGTACGGAATTTTCAATCCGACCTTTGTATTGCCTCCAATAAATAATCCGTGCAGATCTTTTTTAGCAATATCATTTTTAGTGTAAATACAAATGGGCGAAACATCATTTACATACAAAATAAACTGTTTCCATTTTGGTTGATCGAGGTACAGATCTTTTCGGATATTGTCCATTGTTTTTTTATCGCCTGTTTGTCCAACAATCAAACGCGCAGGATCACCAAAACCCTGGAACATAACAAAGACAAGGATCACAACGCCTAGTAATACCAATAATGAATAAAGTGCTTTCAAATTAATTGTTGAATTGTTTTATGCTTTATTGTTGTTGTGCTCCTTCTGGAGGTTTTAACTTTTAACTTACTTTGAAGCCTTCCCAATATCAGCCCAGCCCCATTTATTTTCTACAACAGGGCCATTCATTAAAAACAAAGTAGGTGTTGCACGTGCGGCAGTTTTGATCGCAGTCATGTCACAGGTGTACACCGGCACATTAATTTTTTTCTTCACATTGATAAAACTATCCACTTTTACATTGTCGGATGTAATTACATAAACATTCTTCTTCTCTGCTCTCGCTTTTTTTACAATGTTGGAAAAATTATTCAGCCAATTATAAACGGACCTTTTATCCAACGTATTTAAAAAGAATAAATAATATTCTCCTTGCTGAGAAAGGATCGCTTCTGTAGAGTCATTCCCATTTGCATCACTTAAAGAGAAATCATTAATAGCAGGCACTTTGCCATTACCTTTTTCAACTAATTGCTTTTTTTGTTCTACAAACTGCCAGGTTGAATCAGGCAAATTATCTGTTGTAAATTCTTTTGTTTCACTGCCTTTTTTATACACGAATGAATACGTAAACTTATCTGAAGTAGCATCCGCAGGCATTTCACGCAATTTCAATAGATTGTTTCCTATTTTATACGGCAGGCAATCTATCAAAGGCAAATGTTCTAATGTATATGATTGCATATAAACGACAACCATTACTGTTAGTACTATCACTCCAAAATTAGACATCGCCTGAAAAAGCGGATTAATATATTTTCTTCCTACCAAGAGAATAATGATCAACACTAATAACACTAAATTTTTAAGAAATGTCTGCAGATCAGTTATTGGGAAACAGCTGCCAAAACAACCGCACTCTCTTATTTTTCCTGTAAACAAAGAATAGGCTGTTAAAAAAGTGTAGAATAATGTCATATAAAACAATACCCACACTACGATATTTTTTCTCCATCCAATTAACAAAGCAATTCCGGCAAGCACTTCGATCGTGATCATCACTATTGAAAAGCCTAATGCAAAATCATGCAGACTATTCATCACAGATCCCATAGCTCCACCACCATCGCCCCATGCTTCAAAAAATTCTTGTGTTTTATACGCCAGCCCTAATGGATCCATCGCCTTTATCAACCCGGAAAAGATGAACAAAACGCCAACAATAATTCTTGAAATATTTACAACTATTTTCATGCTCTTATTTTCCATTTGAATTTTGTTATTTGGACCCGATAGCTATCGGATTTTATTTTTAATTTATTTATGTTTCCCTTCTTCTATCAATATTAAAGCAAATGCCGCGTAATTAATGATATCGTAGAAATTAGCATCGATCCCTTCGCTTATTAATGTTTGTCCTTTATTCGCAATGATCTGTTTAATGCGTAAAAGCTTTGCGAGTATAAGATCTGCAAAACTTTCCTGACTCATTTCTCTCCATGCTTCGCCGTAATCATGGTTCTTATCCAACATTAATTTTTTAGCGATATCGGCTTGTTCATTATATAATTTCTCTACTTCAGTTACAGACAATTCTTCCATATCATCATTGTCAATACCTAATTGTATCAACCCTATAATAGCATAGTTTAGAATTCCTTTAAATTCACTCCGGATATCATCACCAATTTTTTGCTCCCCTTTTTCTTGTATCGTACGAATACGTTTGGCTTTAATATAGATCTGATCGGCTATGGAAATGATCCTGTAAACTCTCCAGGAAGTGCCATAATCTTTCGTTTTCTTTAAAAAAATATCTTTACAGGATTGGACTGCCGAATCGTATTGCTGAATTGTGCTCATCGTTTGGTAAATGTCTTATACTTTTGTTGAACTCAAAATTAATCGTTTACACTGATGTACACACTTAACTGCAAAGGAAAATTGTTAATAATTGATAAACCGCTTGTAATGGGGATTATCAATGTTACACCTGATTCATTTTATGACGGAGGACAGCATAACAGCCTTGACAGCACTATCGCTTTAGCAGAAAAAATGGTTACTGATGGCGTTGACATACTGGATATTGGCGGACAAAGCACAAGGCCAAAAAGCGAGCGTATTTCTGCAGACGATGAATTACAACGCGTATTGCCGGTAATTAAAGCGATCCATCATCACTTTCCGCAGGTTGTTATTTCTATTGATACTTATCATAGCAAAGTTGCGCGGGAAGCGGTTGCAACGGGAGCTTCAATAGTAAATGATATAAGTGCGGGAAATATGGATATTGACATGATACCGACAGTTGGGTTGTTAAAAGTGCCATACGTTTGTATGCACATGAAAGAAACCCCTGACACCATGCAAAAAAATCCCGTTTATGAGGATGTGGTGAAAGATGTATTGGATTTTTTCATCAGCAAAACTGATGAATGCAAGAAAGCAGGAATAACTGATGTAATTATTGATCCCGGATTTGGATTTGGCAAAAATACCCGACACAATTTTCAATTACTAAAAGAATTGAACACATTTTCCATGCTGCGAAAACCCATTTTAGCAGGTCTTTCAAGAAAGAGCACTATCTACAAAACATTAGGGATAACTGCGGCGGAAGCACTTAATGGAACAACGGTATTAAATACAATGGCGTTAATGAATGGAGCATCAGTACTAAGAGTACATGATGTAAAAGAAGCCAAACAAGCTGTACAATTATTTATTGAATATCGGTAATATCTCCCCGCCAATAAATTAATTTTGCAATATATACGTGAACTCATCATTATCTTTTTTATAATTAATTATCTAATATGGATCTTTTTACTTTCCCTGTAAGAAAAGTAGTAATGCTTTTCTGTTTTTTATTAATAAGCCTTTTTCAGGTTGTTAATGCAACTGCTATTCAATCTACAGGAGCAGGCGGAGCCTGGAATAATACAGCTTCATGGTTGCCGGCTCAGGTACCTGTTGCAGGTGATGTTGTTACAATAATTAGTGGCTCTCCTATTACTGTAACCGCTGCTGCTGCTTGCGCTACTATTACAATCAATTCAGGTGGCATCTTAACTTTGAATGGTGGCAGCATAACAATTTCTGCATCTTTTGCTGAAAACGGAACACTTAATTGCATGACAGGGTTTAATGTTTTTGGGGCAGGTAGTTTTACACTAGCCAATAACAACAATGCTTTTTTAATGATAGGTGATGCTAATGGCATAACCACTAACCCTACAGCATCTGGTAGCGTTCAAAATACAGGAGTACGTAATTTTCCGGCTACTGCTAATTATGTTTATGATGGAACAATAAATCAAAATACAGGAAATGGGTTACCTAATACAATAAATGGTGGAGGCTCACTTACAATAAACAATACAGGTGCAGCAGCAAACAATATTGTAACATTAGCATCTAATAAGACTATTCAAAATGTAACTTTACAGTCAGGTATTTTATCGCTTAACGGAAAAACAGTTATAGTAAATGGTACAATACTAAATACGGGAGGAAACCTTGCAACAACAAGTGGTGGTGCAGATGGAGGAACTTTTAATATTCAAGGCGCAACACTTACAGGACCTACTACTTTTTATAATCTTTCTTGTAATTCATCTAATTCTACAATCACAACTTCTGGATTGAGTTCTCCACTTATCAATGGCACATTACTTATTAACAGCCGTTTTAACGGAACCAATTCCCCAAGGTATGCAAAGGGTTCAACGTTAAGTTATGCAGGAACTGCTAATAACAGAGGGCCTGAATGGAATGCAGATCTTAGTACAACTCCCACTATTGGTATAACGCAGGGATATCCTGATAATGTTTTTATAAATACCGGTTCTGATTTTGATGTTTGCAACTATCCTTTAAATGGAAATGATGGTGCCATACCCCGTGGTTTAGATGGCGATCTTACCACATCAGCATTTACCATGTTAGATTGGATACCATACTCTAACCCAGGCCCTTATTATTTGAATCCACTTCTAAATCAAACAGGTTCTTTTACAGTAGGACATAATATGATAGTAAATTCAGGCGGTAATATTCACATGTCTAAAGTTGGTGGCAGCGGTGCTTTTACTATAAAAGGCAGTCTGACTATTAATGGTGCTGGTGCTAATGTAAATTTAGATAGCATGACAAATGCATTTACTGTTGATAGTGGCATAACTATTAACAATGGGACTTTAGATCTGGGACTTCCCGGTGTCGCAACAAATCTTACCGTAATAGGTGATATAAATATAAACGGAGGAACAGTTGATGGAGAATCAGGCACTATTTCTTTAACAGGAGCCTGGAAGAAATCAGCAGGAACTTTTAATGCAATGAGTGGCACTGTAAATTTTAATGGTTCAGCATCGCAGGTTATTACTGATAATACAGTTGGTGGTGTAAACTTTAATAATGTGATCATTAATAATGCCAATGATATTGGTATGACCTATGGTGTAAATATCAATGGCACACTCACTTTTATAAAAGGGCTATTTTTAACCTATGCAAGTGCTAGTTTGTCAATTGGTCCTTTAGGGAATATCGTGGGAGCCTCACAAAGTACAGGTTGGGTAGCGCGCTTTAGCGGTGGTTCTTTACAGAGAAGTATAACAACAACATCTCCTTATTTATTTGCTATTGGTAATATCAATACTTATACACCGGTTACTTTAACATTCAGTTCCGTAACCACACCCGGTGTTGTTGCTATGAATACGCCCGGATTTAATCCTGTTAGCATGCCTGGTTATGCCACTTATGGATTATCGAAAACCGATTATTTAAACTGGTTTTGGTACATTAACGAAATCAGTGGAACCTATGGCAATTATACCGCAGCGCTGAATTATGGCACAGCGCTCTTAGAAGGTGCTGCAACTATCTCATCTTTAAATGCGGGCGTGTATGATGGTACAAACTGGACCTACCCATCTTTCAGTGGAACAGGAACAACAGTTACAGTTACAGGTATTACTCCATTGAACGGATCACTTGAAAATATTGCATTGGCAAATGCAACCTGCACTCCTCCTATAGTTTATAATGTAACAGGATCAGGGTCTTATTGTACCGGAGGCTTAGCTGTTGGTTTAGATAATTCTGAAGTAGGGGTAAATTATCAATTGCAAACAGCAGGACCGGTGAATATAGGAAGTCCGGTAGCCGGTACAGGTTCTGCTATTAGTTTTGGTAACCAGCTCGTAGGTACCTATACCGTTTTGGCAACAAGTGCAGTTAACAGTACTTGTACAAGCAATATGGCTGGAAGTGCAGTTATCACATTAGGTGCAGCACCTTCAATTGTTACACCTCTGGGTATTCATGCATGTTTCTACCTAGGTTCTCAAAATGCAGTTTTGCCGTATAACTCTCCTGTAAATGCTCCTGTTAGCTATTCAATAATATGGGATCCTGCGGCGTTAGCTGCTGGTTTCGTGAATATTTTAAATGCATCGCTTCCTCCCGTTGCTTCCGGGATTTCGTTTCCTGTACCTCCCGGAGTTGCTGCTAATAATTATTCAGGCACCATTACAGTAAGTACTGCAGCTGGTTGTACCAGCACGGGTAATATATTTACTATAACGGTTAACCCATTGCCAACTTTTAATAACATTACTTACGGTGCCGTTTGTTTCAGTACTAGCGCGCAACTGTTTAATATTAATTATACAACAAGTGCAGGCTCACCAACTAATTATTCTATTACTTATTATTCTCCAAATAGTTTAACAAGTATCCCATCTACTCCCATAACAACGCCAGGTACAATTCCAATTAGTATAGCGGCAAATACACCACCAGCCACTAATGGAGCATCGCTATATTTGATAGATGCTAATGGTTGTACCAGTGCAGCAGAAGCTTTTGCAATGCCGATATGGCCTTTACCAACGCCTACTTTTACTAATCAACCAGGCACTTCTGATTGTTCAAATACACCTGTAACTTATACAACGCAAAGCGGATACAATAATTATGTATGGGGCATCCCCGGTACTGCAGGCCTTGACTACACGATCATTTCCGGAGGTTCCAGTACAGATAATTCTGTAACGCTGACATGGTTAACTTCAGGTACTAAGACTGTCTCAATAAATTATTATACGAGTGAGAATTGCCCTGCTCAAAGTCCAACATTATCAACCCCTACTATAGTAGGTGGACCAGATGTAAGCAATTTTAATATATCTGCGACACCTGTGTGCGCAGGTATTAATAACTCAACCGTTACAGTAAACTCTACAACATTACCATCAAATACTTATACGGTAACTTATAACCTTGGCGCACCCAATACAGCAACGGGACTAACCGCAACAATGACTTTCGCAACAGGGACAGGATCTTTTATAATACCTGCTATGTATTTAAATACTGCAGGTTCTACAAGTATAACGATAACTGACTTACAAAATGGTACTTGCAATACAAGTGGGCTTTCAAAAGTAGGCTCAATTGTAGTCAATGGCGTCAATCCAACATTCATAGCAGAACCAGGCGCTATTGCTTGTATTGATTCAAATCTGGTTTATACGACACAACCCGGACAATCAAATTATGTATGGAACTTTTCGGGAACTGCAAATTCGGATTACTCAATTGTATCAGGTGGAACTTCAACAAACAATAGTGTAACATTACAATGGCTAAATACGAATAGTGACAAAACAGTAATGGTAAACTATACCAATACAAATTCTTGCACTGCAACAAGTGTAACAACATCGACACCGACTAAAATAAATATTTGCAACATCCTTCCTTTGTATATACCGAGCGGGTTTGCTCCTAATGGTAAAAACCCTATATGGCATATAATAAATAGTGAGGATTATCCAAATATGCAGGTACAAATATTTGATCGCTGGGGACATAAAGTATTTGAATGCAAAGGATATACAGCCTGGGACGGAACTTTTCAAGGACAAAATCTATCAACAGGCTCTTACGCTTATGTAATTAATGTAAATGACGATAGATACAAACAAATACTAAGAGGTACTGTTACAATAATTAGGTAAACAAAACTTAAAAGAGTAATTGCTTCTCCAGACATAGAAAAAATATTAACTATTTACAAAGGAGCCGCAAAGAGACACGAGGTCTTCCTTTGCGGCTCCTTTGCGATTTATCGGTACACTTTGCGGTTTATATAACTAAAGTGCACGCTATAATGATAGTATAGCACCGACAATACAAGAAAATACCAAACAAAAAGCAGGTTCCAATATCTATCACTAAACATTGGAACCTGCTTTTAATATTATAAATCTATTATTTTATTGAGCCGGAGCACCTTGCATTTGTGGATGAGCTTTTCTCAAAGAATCCATCATTTGCATTTGTTTTGCTCTTTCTAATTCCTGCTTTGCTTTTTGTTCTGCATGATATTGTTCCCCAGTCATTACGTCAACTATTTCGACATCGAAAATAAGGTTTGTATTTGGTGCGATCTTAGGACCGGAACCATTTTTACCATATGCTAAAGATGAAGGAATAAAAAATGTACCCTTGCTGCCTTTTTTCATTTGTCTTAAACCATCGATCCATCCCGGAATCACATTCATCTCGCTCATATCAACCGCAAAAGGACCTACATGTTTAAATTTAGGATCAACATTTGAATCAAAAACTGTATCAACCAAAGTTTTGCCCGTATAATTAACCATAACAACATTTGAGCTGTCTATTTGCGCACCTGTTCCCGGTTCAGTAATTGAAACATACGTTCCCCAATCTCCTTTTGTAGCAGTAATATGTTTAGCCGCTAAGTAATCGGTCAAGATTTTATCATCGGTTTTTAATTGATCTGCATTGTCAGTCAATTGTTTCTTGATCAATCCTAAAGTTTTTTGATATGCTTTAGCCTTAGATGCTGCTAGATGAGTGTTTTGTGCGCTATCTTTTTGCTCCTCAGTTTTAAATATGTTAGTTATAGTAAAATATTGATAAACATATTGTCCCTTTTTCATAAAAGGAGCTGCCTGACCTTTTTTAATAAGTGTATCAGTAGAAATTCTTACAACAACACTATCTCCAACATAAACCTTCGCAAATATTTTTTTGAAAGCCGGAGGAAACTGATCAGGATTGTAAGGTGCGTATTGCGGCATTCCATTATCGCGGGTGCTATAAAGAACACTATCATTATATGTAGCAAGGATATTCAATTCAAGAAAGTCGCCTGCAACCGCTTTTGTACCAGCCTCTTTACTGATAACCTTATATTCCAGACCATCTTCGGCATGTTTGTATTTCCCTTTACATGCTGTAAATAGTACTACAACAGCAAGTAATAAATAACTGATTTTTTTGTTCATTTGGTTTAATTTAAAATTTATAAGTACTTAATTGATCTTTATTTTCTTTCATTGCCGCAATAAATTTTGCTGCTACCTCTTCTAAAGGTTCTTTGCTATTTCCGCCCGCCGCATTGAAATGGCCTCCACCATTGAAATATTTTCTTGCAAAAGTATTCACATCAAAATCTCCTTTACTTCTAAAAGAACTTTTACGCTCCTCTCCTCTGTCTATTATAATAGCGGCAAATTTTATTCCCTGTATACCTAACGGATAATTTACTAATCCTTCCGTATCACCGGTTTTAGCATTATATTTTATAAGATCGCTCTGTGGTATAACTATTAATGCCGTATTGTATTCATAGAAGAGCTCCATTCTATTGCTTAGTATATTCCCTAAAAAGCGGTAACGGCTCTCTGTGTTATTATCAAATATTGCTTCGTGAACATCACTGTGTTCTAATCCCCTATCTTTTAACGCAGCCACCATTCTATGCACGCTTGCAGACGTAGATGGGAAACGGAATGATCCCGTATCAGTCATTACACCGGCATATAAACATTCTGCAATTTCTATATTTATTTTATCTGTGTTACCTGAATTTACTATAAAATCATATACCATTTCGCAAGTAGAACTTTTGCTGGTATCACTAACCCCATAAACAAATTTATCAACCTGCGGTTCCTGGTGATGATCTATCAAAATACGAACAGCCTTTGAACTATCCAATTTCGGTTCCATTTTTTTTGTACGACTAAGCGTATTAAAATCAAGACAAAATATCCAATCGGCTTCATCTACAATTGCATCTGCCTTTTGAGTATGGGCCTCATAATCAATCACCAATTTACTATCTGGCATCCAGTTTAAGAAATTGGGCCAGTTAGTTGGCGAAATAACAGTAACCGTATGACCTATCTGTTTTAAAAAATGATATAGCCCCAAAGTAGACCCCATAGCATCGCCATCAGGTTTTTGGTGCATTGTAATTACTATCTTTTTTGGTTGAGATAGAAGCGGGTATAATTGTTCGATTGATAGCATAAAGCGGGCAAAAGTACTTTTAATTAACCAATTAGCAAATACCGAGATCGGGGATTTAACAATTTACTCATTTCCTAATTAAATTAGGCCTTATCTTTGCACCTCAAAATTATTAACTGAATGAGTAAGAGAACATTTACGATGATCAAGCCAGATGCGACTGCCAAAGGCAATACTGGCGCTATTTTAAGTATGATAAATGCTGCAGGTTTCAGGATCGTGGCAATGAAAATGTTACACCTTGGTGCTGATAAAGCAGGTGAGTTTTATGCCGTGCATAAAGAAAGACCTTTTTATGGTGAGTTAGTAGAATTTATGAGCCAGGGACCAATTACCGCTGCTATTTTAGAAAAAGACAACGCAGTAGAAGACTTTCGTAAATTAATTGGTGCTACCAATCCTGCACAAGCTGCGGAAGGTACTATCCGTAAATTATATGCTGCTTCAATCGGAGAAAACGCTATTCACGGAAGTGATAGTGATGAAAACGCGGCTATTGAAGGCGATTTCTTTTTCAGCAAATTAGAACAATTTTAAATTCCAAAAAGCAATAGATCAAATTCCAAAACTGGAATTGAATATTTTGTTTTAACATAAAAAAAGACAAATTCATATCGAATTTGTCTTTTTTTATGTTAGTTATTATTATATTTTTTGAAGAGGCAATAGCCAAACTCAACCTTATAGTAATAAGAAAATATATTTATTGATTTATATTTCCAATAATAACTTGTATTCCAAACGGTCCACTGTTCCTGTACACCGATACTCCATTAAAAAGATCTCCTAAAGATTGTCCATGGCTACCTACACGAAATCCATTAGAGTTCAAATAATTTTCTATTTGTATCGCAGCTTCTCCTCCATTGCTACCTTGCATAAGCATAATACCAACAACTGAATCCGTAGGAGAAGACTGTTTACTGATAACCATTTGCAATAATTTTTTTAGATCTGCAGTTGTTAATAAGATCTTATTATTAACATCGCTAATGCCCGGACTATTGCTGCCATTCCCATCGATTATACGAATACCTCCAGAGGGTAAAGTGTCAGTTGATAAAGTAGAAAGATTTGTTGAATTTGTTTTACTAAAACCATTTTTTGCTGTTAAAGTAAATATTGCGATACACGCAATCAATAGAAGTTTGTTCATATAGTTAATTTTTTATTCGGCTAAACTAAGTTCTTTATTTGACACATACAATAATTATTTGTTACCAATTATAACCGTCATTAATACAAAATATAATTATCCTTAATCGTGTTGACTATGTACTTATTTATAACAAATTAATTTAAGGATCAATGTTTTATATAGACTTCGCGATAGTCTGTATTTCCGAATAATAAAAGAGACAAATTCAATGCGGATTTGTCTTTTTTATTATTCATTATTTGCAATTCGATTATCGAGAAAATTTTTGCGGATCAATCATTCAGTTTTAATACTGCTAAAAATGCTTCCTGTGGCACTTCTACATTACCAATCTGCTTCATTCTCTTCTTACCTTCTTTCTGCTTTTCTAATAGCTTACGTTTACGACTAATATCACCACCATAACATTTAGCAGTTACATCTTTACGGATAGCACTAATATTTTCTCTCGCTACAACCTTTGCTCCAATAGAAGCCTGTATGGCGATCTGAAATTGTTGACGCGGCAAAAGATCTTTTAATTTTTCACATAATTTTCTTCCGAATTCATGCGCTCTGCCTCTATGGATCAGTGCACTTAGTGCATCTAATTTATCTCCATTTAGCAAGATGTCCATTTTTACAATATCACTTGCGCGATATTCTAATGGATGATAATCGAAAGAAGCATAACCTCTCGTGATACTTTTCAGTTTATCATAAAAGTCAAAAACAATTTCTGTCAGAGGTATATCAAAAGCAAGTTCAACTCTTGATGGTGTTAAATATTGCTGACTAATTAATATACCACGTTTACCAATACACAAGGTCATAATATTCCCGATATAATCCGGTTTAGTAATAATCTGCGCCCTGATAAAAGGTTCCTCAATTTTCTCGATCCTTGTAGGATCAGGCATTTCTGTCGGATTGTTGACAATAATAATTTCTCCTTTAGACGTAGTAGCAGTAAAGCTTACGTTGGGCACCGTTGTAATTACCGTTTGATTGAATTCTCTTTCTAAACGTTCCTGAATAATTTCCATGTGCAGCATTCCTAAAAAGCCGCAACGGAAACCAAAACCCAATGCCTGTGATGTTTCTAATTCAAAAGTTAAAGACGCATCGTTCAATTGCAATTTATCCATACAATCTCTCAACTCTTCAAACGCATCTGTTTCTACTGGAAAAATACCGGCAAATACCATCGGTTTCACATCCTGAAAACCTTTGATAGACTCTGTAGAACCATTCACTGTTGTGGTTATTGTATCACCTACTTTTACTTCTCTTGCATTTTTTATTCCGGTGATGATATAGCCTACATCTCCTGCTCTTACTTCGCTTTTTGCTTCCATACCTAACTTCAAAATACCTACTTCATCTGCTCCATATTCCAATCCTGTATTAGAGAATTTGATCTTGTCATTCTTCTTCAACGTTCCATTAAATATTCTGTAATAAACAATAATACCTCTGAAAGAATTATAAACACTATCAAATATCAATGCCTGTAATGGCGCGTTGATATCGCCTTTTGGTGCAGGGATACGCTTAATAATTGCCGCTAATATTTCTTCGATACCGATACCACTTTTTCCGCTGGCTAATAATATATCATCTACTTTACAACCGATCAATTCTACTATCTGATCCTGCACTTCAGGTATCATTGCTCCATCCATATCTATCTTATTAATAACCGGGATGATCTCTAGGTTATTTTCAATAGCTAAATAAAGATTTGAAATAGTTTGTGCTTGTATCCCTTGCGATGCATCTACCAATAGTAAGGCGCCTTCGCAAGCTGCCAATGCACGACTTACTTCATAGCTAAAATCTACGTGGCCGGGAGTATCAATGAGGTTTAAAACATATTCTTCACCATTCAATTTATAATTGATTTGGATAGCATGACTTTTAATAGTGATCCCTTTTTCTCTTTCAAGATCCATATCATCCAATACCTGGGATTGCATATCTCTTTCCCCAATAGTATGGGTAAATTCCAATAAACGGTCTGCAAGCGTGCTTTTTCCGTGATCAATATGCGCAATAATGCAAAAATTCCTTATGTTCTTCATCCTTATTGTCCTCTTTTTGAGAGCTGCAAAAGTAACTGATTTTTGGGGATTAACGACGATTGAATTATGGTTAGACCGAGGACGGTCAGACCATAAAAAAACGCCGCAGTCTAGACAGTGCGGCGTTATATTGAATATATATTATCCTAGATTATTTTGGCTCGTTAGCAACTTCTGTTTTATAATAATTCATAAAAGATACTGGGCCATCGCCTTCTATGAAGAATACTACCAATAGTAAAAGTACTAATACAGAGAACATTAAGCCGCTTTGAAAAGCAAAAATACCATCAGGCACATGTACAAAAATGATAGCTCCCAATATGATCGGTATCTGTACTATACAAGCTATTCTTGTAAATACTCCTATAACTATTAAAAATCCTGCTGCTATATTTATCCAAATAACGGCATAATCTACCCAAGACTGGTCTATATGGAAACTACTGACCATTAGATCATGAAATTGCAATGCATGGTTAAAAAAAGAAAAACCTTTAAGTAAAAGACTAAGGCCAAGCGATACTCTAAAGAATGCCAGCCATTTTGGATTGTGAGCTATGCTCCATTCCGAAATTTTGTGTTGTAAAGTCATATAGAATGCGTATTAAATGGTGATAAATAAAAAACAATCTACATACGTAACGCATTAATTATAAAAATATTATAAATAATACCAATTAATAAAAAAACGCCACAATTTGAACTGTAGCGTTAAGGAGTGTATTGCTAATAATTATTATCTGGAATCATCATTCTTTACATAACCAGTGAGCGAAATTGGTCCGTCACCTTCAACAAAGAATACTGCTAATAATATCAGAATAAGTACGGAAAGAAGCAAACTATTCTGAAAAGCGAAGGTGCTACTACTAGCATTTACAAAAAAGACAGCCCCCAATAATAATGGAATCTGTATTGCGCTGGCTAATCTTGTAAGGAAGCCCATAAGAATAAAGAATCCTGCAATTATATTTATCCATATGATTGTGTAATCAACCCATCCTGCATTAATGTTTAGTGAACTGGTCACCAAATCATGAAAACTTAATGGGTGATACAAAAAAGATAAACCTTTTGCGATTAATGTAATACCTAAAGCAACCCTTACAAAGGCAAGCCATTTGGGATTGTGAGCAACACTCCAATGTGATATTTTGTCAATTGATATCATAGGTAAAGTTTTTAAATGTTAAAAATAAAAACCAATTTATATAGTCATTGTAACACAATAACTGTACCAGATTTAACATGAAATTATACTATTGGTACGGATCAGATACGGATTTTAATAGTAAAGCTTCAGTCACTTATACTTACGAAAAAACCGCAGTTTTGGACTGCGGTTTTTAAACATTTATTCAGGTATTTTATTTCAATTTTGCTAGAGCTATTTTTATTCTTTCAATAGCTTCAACTAACTTTTCATCGCTTGCAGCTGTGCTTAAGCGAATGCAATTAGGTGCCCCAAAAGCGTTACCTGTTACCATTGCCACATAAGCAGTTTCTAATAACCAAAGGCATAATTCATCCGCATTATGAATAGTTGTTTTACCATCAGATTTGCCAAAATAATAGCTAACATCCGGGAAAGCATAAAAAGCCCCGTCCGGCACACGAACCTTAAAGCCCGGCACTTCCTTTAATTTAGTAATTACAAGATCCCTGCGGCGCCTGTAAGCTTCTAACATCATTTTAGGTGCTTCCATATTGGTAAATGCAACAGCAGCAGCTTTTTGAGCGATGCTGTTCGTTCCGCTGGTAACCTGACCTTGTAATTTATCTAAAGCATCAACGATCCATTTTGCAGCGGCCGTCCAGCCCACTCTCCATCCTGTCATGGCAAATCCTTTGCTGAAACCATTTACAGTAATTACCCTGTCTTTAATTTCAGGAATACTACCCATACTAAAGTTTCCTTCATTAGTAAAGTTGATGTATTCATATATTTCATCAGCCAATACAAAAATGTTCGGGTGTTTTGCAACGATCGCTCCAAAGGCCCTTAATTCTTTTTCACTGTAAACCGAGCCTGTTGGTTTGTTTGGCGAAGCATACATGATGATCTTTGTTTTTGTCGTAATGGCCGCTTCTAATTGAGCCGGCGTTACTTTAAAATCATTTTCAAAACTACCATCAACGATCACGCTTTTACCTTCGGCTATTTTCACCATTTCGGCATAGCTAACCCAGTATGGCGCAAGGATTATCACTTCCTGCCCCGGATTAATTAATGTTTCGATCACATTTGCTAAAGAATGTTTAGCGCCTGTTGATACAATAATATTTTCAGCCTTCCAATCAAGGTTATTTTCTCTTTTTAATTTTTCTGCAATTACAGTACGTAGTTCAGGAATGCCAGAAACCGGCGTGTATGCATGAAACCCATCATCGATCGCTTTTTTAGCTGCATCGCAGATATGTTTAGGTGTTTTAAAATCAGGTTCCCCTACACTTAAATTAATTACATCATGGCCCTGAGCCGCTATTTCACGGCTTTTTTTGCTCATCGCAAGCGTTGCACTTTCTTCCAATGCATTGATTCTGTCGGCTAATAAAGGATTGTTAGACACTTATTTGTTTTTTTGTAAAAAATGTTTTTAGCGTGCAAATTTATGAATTTTGATTCGACAATTTTATGATTTTTAAAAAGACCATTGACGATAGACGACAGACCACCGAAAGAAGCACCACTATCGTCAGTGGTCTGTGGTCTGTCGTCGCTTCTTCCATGATTTTTAAGAACTTGTTAGTAAAATGCTTTTTCCCCTATCTTTGCAGCCCTTGAAAAATAACATAATACCTACTAAAAGAATATATATATGAAACTGAAAGGTTTGGTTTGGTTTTTTGCCATTGCGCTAACACTTATCTCTATTTGGGAACTTTCGTACACATGGGTTGTACGTAGCTACGAAAGCAAAGTGAATTTACAAGCTGAAAAATACGTTAAGTCGCTGTACCCGGAAGCTACCGGAGATGATAAAGCTGCACTGATAAAAACCAGAGCACAGCATATTCTTGATAGCACAAGAGATAAAAAAATCTATCCGGGTGTAGGAGCTACTTACCAAGAATGTAAAGAGAATGAGCTGAACCTGGGTTTAGATCTTCAAGGTGGTATTAGTGTTACTATGGATGTAAGTCTTGATGGCTTATTAAAATCACTTAGCAACAATCCTAAAGACCCGGCGTTATTAAAAGCGATACAAACTGCCGATCAGAAAAAAATTGGTAGCGATGTGGATTACATCACTTTATTCCGCAATGCTTATACGCAGCAAAATCCCGGACAAAATCTGGCGCTATTGTTTACCCGCCCATCGAGTAAAGATGATAAAGACGTTAAATCAACAGATAATGATGATGCTGTAGTTGAAAAGATCCGTGCGATCTCAAAAGATGCCATTAGCCAGACGTACAAAATATTATTAAAGCGTATTGATAAGTTTGGGGTAGCGCAACCTAATATTAATTTAGATGAAGCGAAGGGGATTATCAATATAGAATTAGCAGGTGTTACAGACAGAGAAAGAGTTAGAAAATATTTACAATCTACCGCTAACCTTCAGTTTTGGGAAGTGTATAATATTGGAGAATTATCTACGTCTCTTGATAATGTAGATAAAGGCTTAGCTGCTTATTTAAGCGGTGTTACTAATGATACAGCTAAAAAAAATACAGCAGACTCTGTTAAAATAAACGCTAACAAAAATGCTTTTTATAAAGTAATCAATCCTATTAATCCTCAGCAGGATCCTAAAACAGGCAGACCTGTTTACTCTCCTGCTATCGGTAGTATTGCTTTAAAAGATACTGGCACTTATAATTATTACATGAGTCTGGATGTTGTAAAAAATGCACTTCCTGGCAACTGTAAATTATTATTAGGGGTGGAAGAAAAAGTTGAAAAAACAGGTCAGCGTTATTATCCTTTATATGCTATTAAAACCATACCGGGAAGCGATAAAGCTAAATTAGAAGGAGATGGAGTTGAAGATGCATCACAAGGTACTGATGACAGGGGACGTCCTTCTATTGAGATGACGATGACAAATAATGGTTCGAAAATCTGGGCTAAAATGACAACTGATAATACAGACAGAGCAATTGCTGTTGTATTAGATGATATTGTTTATTCTGCACCAAATGTTAACGGACCAATTGAAGGCGGACGTTCAGAAATCTCCGGAAACTTTACAATTAAAGAAGCACAGGATCTTGCTAACACATTAAAGTCTGGTAAACTAGATGCGCCGGCTAAAATTGTTGCAGAACAAGTTATCGGACCAACACTTGGTGCTGAATCCGTTAAGGGTGGTATGAAGTCTTTCTTCATCGCATTTATTGTAATTTTTGCTTTAATGCTTCTTTATTATAACACAGGTGGTTGGGTTGCCAACATCTCTTTAATACTGAACATCTTGTTTACAGTGGGTGTATTAACTGCATTAGGATTTACACTAACGGCAGCGGGTATAGCAGCTTTGGTATTGACCATTGGTATGGCAGTAGATACAAACGTTATTATTTTTGAAAGAATAAAGGAAGAATTAGTTAAAGGGAAAAATTATCATCAGGCTGTTGCCGATGGCTACAAACGCTCTATGGCTCCGGTTATTGATGCACACGTTACCACCTTCTTAACTGCTGCGATGTTATTTATTTTTGGACTTGGTCCGGTATTAGGATTCGCTACTACGCAGATGCTGGGTATCACTTTATCATTGTTCTGCGGAATTTTAGTATCAAGATTGATCACTGATTTCTGGACAAATAAAAATCGTCACTTCAATTATTTTACCGGTGTATCTAAAAAGATATTCAAACACGCAAGCTTTAAATTTATTGAATACAGAAAAGTGACTTATGCTATTTCTGTAGTAGTATTGATAATGGGTATCGCATCTTACTTTAATGGTTTCCATCAAGGTGTGGAATTTAAAGGCGGTCGTAGTTATACTATTCAATTTGCAGCTCCTGTAAACAATGATGATGTTCGTGATGACCTGAAAGATGCTTTGGGTGGCGATTATCCTGTAATCAAAACCGTAGGTGATAACAAACATTTGAACATCACTACATCTTACATGAAAGGTATTGATAATGCTGATAGCGCGGTACAAACAGCTTTATACAAAGGTTTAAGTAAAGCTTTACCGGGCGTTAGCTACAACGACTTTGCTAAAAACAATATCCAAAGTTCACAAACAGTACAACCAACGATCTCTGAAGATCTGAAGAATGGTGCCATTAAAGCGACCATCTTTGCCATCTTAATAATTTTCTTTTACATCTTTATTCGTTTCCGCGATTGGAGATATTCTTTGGGAACTATCGTATCATTATTGCATGATGTATTGGTAACTCTAGCAGTGTTCTCATTCTTTAAAAACATCGTTCCTTTCCCATTAGAAATTGATCAGCACTTTATTGCTGCGATACTAACGGTAATTGGTTTTAGTATGAATGATACGGTGATTGTATTTGACCGTATTCGTGAATACAGCGTTGGTTCTAAAGCAAGCGATAAAGGCAGTATCATTAACCGTGCGATCAACGATACATTAAGTCGTACGATCATGACATCGTTAACTGTATTTTTAACGCTATTGATCTTATTTATATTCGGAGGTGAAGTAACAAGAGGTTTTGCTTTCGCGATGTTAATAGGTGTTATAACAGGTACTTATTCTTCTATCTTTGTTGCGGCACCAATATTGGTTGACTTTGCAAAAGACAAACCATTGGGCCAGGCTGAAATTTTAAGTTCAGAAAAGAAAACAGCAGATAAATAAAAATACTTAGCTATACTGAAAAAACTAAGAGCCCTGCTGATTAGCGGGGCTTTTTATTGGTCACATAGTAGACCAAGTAATTCTATTTATCTTTAACAAAATAAGCTCGGCAGATAATAATTGCATTTAGTTTAAAAATCAACAATGAACAACCTATTTAAAACAAGCACCTTATTATTTCTATCTCTTCACGCAGCAGGATTTATGCTAAGTGTTTTTACTGTACTTGGTTTCCCCGGCCAAATAGATAAAGAAACAGTACTTATAACAACACTCTCCAAAATACTAAATGTATTACTAATAGCTGCGTGGAAAGGAATTCCATGGCTTGTAGCAGGTTCAGTAATTGCTTTTTATTTTAAGTATGATATCATAGCAAAATCACTTTGTTTTCTCAGTTTAGGAATAGGGATCGGGTTAGTGATAACATTAATTATTTTGTATAACGTACGGTCTTGATAAAAACTATCACAATACTAAATCACTTCTTTAATTTTTTTAGATCTTTCAAACCCCAATCCTGCATCACATATAAAATTGGTAATAGTGATTCACCGTAAGGCGTAATTTTGTATTCCACACGTGGAGGGATCTCAGCATATATAGTCCTTTCAATAATCTTATCTTCTTCTAATTCTCTTAATTGATTCACCAGCATTTGTTTACTTATAACTGGAATTGCTTTGTGCAGTAAACTAAAACGGTTGCATTTTTTGCTGACACCATAAATGATTAAGGGCTTCCATTTGCCTCCTATCCTGTTTAAACAATGTGTAACAGGACAATTATTGGGATTAAACTCTTTATTTTTTCTAGTCTTTGCCATTGGTCTATAAAAATGTACTACTAAATTTAATACTAACTACTTGCATTATTGGAACAAAAGTAACAACTTTGGTATATCCTAAAAACAAAAACAATGACAGTAGAACAAATCAAACAATCTATACAAGGCGAATGGATAAGCATCGCTTCTGAAATTCGTCCAAGCATTATCAAAAATGCTGACGGCAGCGCGAAACCTTTTTATTTGACACGAACATTCAAATATCTATCAGGCGACAAATTTGAACTTCAGGTAATAAATTCCGCCGATGCTTACGGCAAAGTACCGTTAGTAAAAATTGGAATTAAAGGCCATATTGTTTGGCAGGGAGAACACCCAATTGCAGTAGGAGCACAAAAAGTAGATTTTACAGCAGATGAAGCATACGAGGTAACACCATTAATTCAGGGTTTTGCTGACGCTATGAACCAACTTGCCAGCAAGGTTTTCAATAAATGGGAAGCGAATACTACGCAAAGTATTTTGGGCAAAGCATTTGCACCATTCGGACTTACCGAAGGACAAATTTTTGCCGAATATGATCTGATCTATGTATTTAATGATATGTTATTTTGGGGTGCAAGAAATGTGGATGGACGTGGCTTTGACAAAGAAGAAAACAGACCAACAAACTTGCAAATTCCATTGGTAAGAAAGAAGTGATTTATTAAAACAGAAAAGCCCCGCTTACCAATAAGACGGGGCCTTTCTTTACCAAAACTAACTATATAGAAAATAAAATGATTTAGATAAATTATACCGCAAAACTTGTACCGCAACCACAAGTTTTACTGGCATTAGGGTTATTAAAAGTAAAACCTCTTGAATTTAAACCACCCTGCCAATCGATTTCCATTCCCATTAAATAAATACCATGTGATTTTTCCATGATACATGGAACACCTTCTATAATAAAAATTTCATCCTTTTCTGTTTTTGCATCAAAGCCTAAAACGTACGTCATACCACTACAGCCGCCGCCCTTCACTCCTACTCTTAATAAGTGCGTTTTATCAAACCCATCTTCACCCATTAACCTGTTTATTTCCGCCACGGCGTTTGGAGTAAAGCTTACCGGTGATTTTACTATAGCTTCCATAAATTGTAATTTATACAAAGGTACAATTATTTAAAAACCCATACTTATCCACTCTTTTCGAAAGCAGGAAATAATTGGCAAAAGATTGCTGTATTTTTGCCTACAAATTAAAAATTATGACTTTATTACTTATTACTTATCAAGATGTTGCAGTACCCGTAACCATCCTTTTATTAGGCGCAATGACGTGGTTATTGTTTGAATTCCGCAATATGAAAACTTTATTTAAAGAACGTCTTGGATTGAATAATGAAACCATCAAATTGCGTTTACAGGCATACGAACGCCTAACACTTTTCGCAGAAAGAGCGGCATTCAAAAACTTGGTAAGTCGTACCCCATATAGTGATATGCATGTACTTGAGCTACAGCTAACATTGATACAAACATTACGCAGCGAGTATGAATATAATACCAGCCAGCAAATATATGTGAGCTCCGAAATGTGGAAAGCCATCGGTAATTTAAGAGACCAGAACATTTATATCATTAACCAGGTTGCCGCAACATTACCATCTCAGGAAAAAGCGATAGAATTAAGTAAACGTCTATTAGAATATGCTTCTATCAATCCTCAGGCAGAATTGAGCAGTATTGTGTTAGATGCCTTGCAGATCGAAGCAAAAAAGATATTGTAAGAGCCGACGATCGACAACAGACGACCGACAACCGTTGAAAGATAATTGACAGATTTTTTTTGAATTTCTATCGATCATCCATCATCGGTTGTCGGTCGTTTCTTTTTGCCTAACTTTAGAAGCAATAATTTACTTGGACCATTGTCTGAATTAGGATTCGTCGGATTAAAAGATTAACGGGATTTGCGAAATATTCGCGACGATCTTCGATAATCCGATAATCCACAAATCCGACGAATCCCAATTCAGACAAAATCATACAATCATTCATATATATGAAAAAAATATTTACTGATTCAGGAATAGAAATAAAACCACTTTATACAAACCCCGTTCCATCAAATGAACTGCCGGGCGAATTCCCTTTTACAAGAGGCATACAGCCCGATATGTATCGCGGTAAACTCTGGACAATGCGCCAATACGCAGGTTTCAGTACAGCTGAAGAAAGTAATAAACGTTATCATTATTTATTATCGCAAGGTGTAAACGGATTGAGTGTAGCATTCGATCTGCCAACACAAATTGGTTACGACAGTGATCATGAATTAGCAGAAGGTGAAGTAGGGAAAGTAGGCGTAGCAATAGATTCGCTGGAAGACATGGAAAGATTATTTGCAGGTATCACGCTTGAAGATATTTCCATATCAATGACAATCAATGCAACGGGCTTTATTTTATTAGCATTGTATGTTGCATTGGCAAAAAAACAAGGTGCAGATCTTACAAAAATTACCGGTACCATACAAAACGATATTTTAAAAGAATACGAAGCAAGGGGCACATATATCTATCCGCCAAAAGCGTCTATGCGTATCATCACCGATATTTTTGAATGGTGCGCAAAAGAATTGCCCAAATGGAACACTATTTCTATTTCCGGTTATCATATCCGCGAAGCAGGAAGTACAGCCGTACAGGAAATTGCATTTACGCTTAGTAACGGTAAAGCATATGTTAAAGCTGCATTAGATAAAGGATTGAATATTGATACATTCGGGAAGCGCCTTTCTTTTTTCTTTAACGCGCAAAATAATTTATTTGAAGAGATTGCTAAGTTCCGCGCAGCAAGAAGAATGTGGGCAAAGATCATGAGGAGCCTTGGAGCAACAGATCCTAAAGCGATGATGCTACGTTTTCATACACAAACAGGAGGCGTAACATTAACTGCACAACAACCTTTAAATAATATTGCAAGAGTTACTATACAAACATTAGCTGCAGTATTAGGTGGCACACAAAGCTTACATACAGATGGTTATGATGAAGCATTGAGCTTACCCAGCGAAAATGCCGCAACAACCGCATTGCGTATTCAACAAATAGTAGCCTTTGAAAGTGGTGCACCAGATACCGTTGATCCATTGGCAGGAAGCTATTTTATAGAAACATTGACTAATGAAGTAGAAGCCGCTGCATGGAAAATAATAGAAAAGGTAGATGCACTAGGCGGCAGTGTTAGTGCGATCGAACAAAATTTTATTCAAAATGAAATTAGCAACAGCGCTTACATACATCAGCAACAAGTTGAAAATGCAGAGAAAATAATTGTTGGTGTAAATAAATTTCATGTTGATGAGAAAAACACTATCCCTGGTTTTAAAATAGATGACAGCATCCGACAAATACAAATTGATAAATTAAAAATATTAAAAGCTAAACGGGATAATGGTAAAGCAATGAAATGTCTGCAACAATTAAACAATGCAACAATCAACAATACCAACCTAATGCCATTTGTAATTGAAGCCGTCGAAAATCACTGTACGCTTGGCGAAATTGCTAATGAATTGAGAAAAGTGTTTGGGGAATACAAATGATATACGACGTACAATGTTGATACAGTATTTAAACATTAACTATTTGCCAATTACCAGTTATCCATTAATTAATTACCTTTAAAATGTGACAATTATAGGTAACAGCTATTGAGCCTTTACTTTTAGGCTTTGACTTTTAACTTTCTACTTTAAAACTATGCTATTTAAAAAATCGATCTTTATCATAACAGCTATTTTATTAACCACTTTCACATTTGCACAAAATAAGATGACACCAGAATTACTTTGGCAACTCGGCAGAGTTACCGGCTTAGGTATATCAAAAGATGGCCAACACATTATCTATAACGTTAGCACACCTGATGTTGCTGAAAATAAATCAAATATAAAAAGCTACTCAATTCCTTTAACCGGCGGTGATCCTGTATTAGTAGAGAAACCTGAAGAACTATTAAAAAACAAGAATATATCTCCTGATGGAAAACATATTCTTGTAGCTGAAGAAGTAAAAGTAAAAAAGGTTTCGGGCGAAGATCATTATCCTGAACTAACAAAATCAAATGTATATATAATCGACAGCCTTAATTATCGTCATTGGGATAAATGGATGGACGGAAAGTTTAATCACCTGAAATTAGCCGCATACGCAGATGGCAAAGCAGGAGATACCACAGACTTAATGCCCAATGAACCTTACAATGTTGATGATTTTATGTGGAGCAATGATGGCAAACAGATCATCTACTCTTGCAAAAAGAAATATGGCACTGCCAATGCGATCAGTACTAACACTGACATTTATGCTTATGATATTACAACAGGCAAAACAACTAACCTTACCGAAGGCATGATGGGGTATGATGTATCACCATCTTTTAATAAACAAGGTCAGCTTGCGTGGCTAAGCATGAAAAGAGATGGTTATGAATCAGACAAAAGCGACATCGTTGTTGCTAACGGCTCGGTAAAAATAAATCTCACTGCATCAAGAGATGACATACATGTAGACAATTATAAATGGAGTGAAGATGGCAAGAAAATATATTTTCTTGCTCCCGTAAACGGGACATCTCAATTGTTCGAAATTACTTATCCTGGACTAACAAAAACGCTTCCTGTAATAACACAAATTACCAAAGGCGATTTTGATGTGGATGATATTATAGGGCAAAGCGGCAATACATTAATAGTTGGCAGAGAAGATATAAATCACGCGAAAGAATTGTATAGTGTTCATCTTACAGATGGCTCAATGCAGCAGTTGACACATATAAACACACCTACATATGCAACGATCGGTTTATCCAAAACTGAAAGACGTTTTGTAAAAACAACTGATGGAAAAGATATGTTAGTGTGGATCGTCTATCCACCAAACTTCGATTCAACAAAAAAATATCCTACGTTGCTTTATTGTCAGGGTGGACCACAAGTAGCACTTACACAATTCTATTCTTTCCGTTGGAACTTTCAATTGATGGCATCGCAAGGATATATTATCGTTGCCCCTAACCGCCGAGGAATGCCAGGACATGGAACGCAATGGAATGAAGAAATAAGTAAAGACTGGGGTGGTCAGGTAATGCAGGATTATTTGAGTGCTATTGATGATGCAAGTAAACTACCTTATGTAGATAAAAACCGTTTAGGCTGTGTAGGTGCGAGTTATGGAGGCTTCTCAGTTTTCTATTTGGCAGGTATTCATAACAACCGCTTTAAAACTTTTATCGCACACGATGGTGTATTTGATTTCAGAAGCATGTATGGTACAACCGATGAACTTTTTTTTGAAAACTGGGAAATGGGTGGTGCTTATTGGGAAAAGGATAATGCGATTGCTCAAAAATCCTTCAGTCAATCACCCAGCAATATGGTTGAAAAATGGAACACTCCTATCCTGATCTTTCAGGGAGGCAAGGATTACCGTGTATCAATTGGCCAGGGCCAGCAGGCATTTCAGGCTGCACAGTTAAGAGGTATTAAAAGCAGGTTTATTTATTTTCCCGAAGAAAATCATTGGGTATTAAGTCCGCAAAATGCGTTAGTATGGCAACATGAATTTTTTAAATGGCTGGATGAAACATTGAAATAATATGCAGCCTTTGTATTGGATAAAAAATACTTTTATGAAAAAACAGTTACTCATACTACTGTCGTTGATCTGCCTTGTTGGTAGTCATATTTATGCGCAACATAAAATAAGAAAACCAGATTATAAAAAAATAGAAAAGGCCATCAATAAAAAAAGATCAGATAAATACTATCCTAAATTATTTGACAGGTACCAAAATAATGACACTACGCTAACTGATGAGGATTATACCTTATTACTTTATGGAGCCCAGTCACAGCCCGGATATGCTCCATACTCCCCTTCTCCATATTCAGATGCAACAGCAAAAATATTCAATAAGCCATCATTAACATTGGCAGATTATGACAGTGCCATCGATTATGAAACAATTGTTTTAAAAGAAAAACCTTTTAGTTTACGCGACTTAAATATTTTAGCTTACTCGTATATCAAAACAGGAGATGATAGTATAGCGAATTTGATCAATTACAAAAAAGAAAGGATCATTAAAACTATTTTATCAACAGGTGATGGTAAAACGCAGGAAACAGGTTTTTTTGTAATTACTGTAACACAGGAATATGACATCCTGCAAATTTTAAGTTTTGATTTTTCCGGTGAACAAACTTTAACACCCGCCGGCTGCGATTACCTTGGCGTTAAGGAAAATAAATATAATATTAAGGGCCTCTTTTTTGACGTAAATAAGATGATGGAGGCTGAAAAAAATCTGTCTAAATAATTCTACAATATTTCTCCTTTGATAGATACATTAAAGAAATGACAACATAAACTTAATATACCCGACCCAGTCACTGATTAAAGGCATATTACCTTTGAGGGATATAAAACTCTCTTTATGAAATGGCCCTTGATTTTTTTATTATCGTTATTCGGATTGGTAATGGGTTTCGGAACTATTGACTCTATTCCATTTGCTATTGAACCTTTTTGCTGGGCATTTATTTTTATTGTCTGCGCTTTTGTTATTGCAAAATATTGTACGGAAAAATACTTTTTAAATGGCCTGGCAGTAAGTATCGTAAATGCTATATGGATGACAATTATGCACCTCGTATTTTTTACGGCATACACAACAAATCATACAATGGAAATGGGAGTAATAGAGAAGTTAGTAATGCCTGACGAACCTCAGATAGTGATGTTTTTTACGGGAATTATTTCTGGAGCAACCTCTGGATTAATACTTGGGTTACTTTCATATGCTGCTGCCAAAATTTTGCATAATGACCAGCAGGAAGTTAACGCCTTATTAATGTAAGATTAGTAACAGACAAAGACAAAAGTGTTTATGACTGGAAACGAATTGAGGATGTTAGGCTTGTATTAAGTTTATTATAGATTATTAGTAGCGATTACGATCACGGTTATTATTAAAACCACCGCTATTACCGCCACGGAAACCACCTTGTCCCCCTCCTGGTTTAGTACGTTCTTCAGCTTCCTTAACAACCATAGGCTTTTTACCTAATGAAATATCATTTAAATTTTCGATCGCATCTTTAGCTTCTGCGCTATTAGGCATATCTACAAAAGCAAATCCCTTACTTTTACCCGTCTCTTTATCCATCGCAACTTTTGCAGAATTTACTACACCAAATTTTTCAAATATCTCTTCCAATTCAGCATCATCTAGATCATAAGGTAATCCTGCTACGAAAATAATCATACAATTTTCTTTTTGTAAAAATAAGCAACTTTCGGTGTATTCTTTCTATAAAATATATTTCAGAATGGAATTTTATTTATATTATTTTTTATAAAACCAGTGATACCTTTTTTGAAATAAATTGTTCGTAAAAGTTGGCCATGTACCACATGATCTGCATAATAATCTCCTAAATAATTTACTTTATTGCTAAAAGTGGCTATTCATCCATCGATAAATACCATCTATAATATTATTTGTTAAAAATGGGGAGTTAACAAAAGGAATTATTAGCTTTAATAGCTCAAATGCAGCAGAGAACTTACCTAATAAAATTAAAAAGCTATGAAAAGTAATCTTTCACTTATTAAGAGAACATGCATAACGCTCTCCCTCTCTTTATTACTAATATGTGTAAGTCATGAATTTACGCTGGCCCAAAGAGGTGGCGGAGGACATGGTGGCGGCGGTGGACATGTAGGAGGAGGTGGTGGACAAATGAGATCATCCGGCGCAAGACCCAGTGGTGGTGGTATGAGACCTTCAGGTGGTGGCGGGCAAATGAGATCATCTGGCGCAAGGCCCGGTGTTGGATATAGACCGGGTGGCGGTGGATACAGACCAGGTGGTGGTTATAGACCTGGCGGTGGTTATAGACCTGGCGGTGGTGGTTATCACAGACCTCCAAACGCCTATAGACCAATTGGTGGAAGAGGTGGTTTTTATGGACACCGACCTTTTATAGGTTACCATCGTCCTTTTTATTCACGTTCTCCATATTTTTGGGGAGGCAGGTACTTTTACAGTTATAATCCTTATTTCTATCATCCATACCGTCCATATTTTTATGGCTCGTTTTATCATCCATTAGGTTTTTTCCTTGGGTCGTTAGCAGCTACAGCAATAATTGTTAATGCCGCTGATCAACAATATTATTACGATCAGGGGGTTTATTATCAACCTAGAGACAACGGGTATGTTGCAGTAGCACCTTCGGTAGGAATACATATCAGCACATTGCCGCAAGGTTATGCTACGGTTAATCTTGGACAAAGCACATTCTATTATTTTGCAGGTATTTTTTACATTGATAATGGTACTGATTTTGAAGTAGTAGATGCACCTGCCGGGGCAGTCGTATACGATCTTCCAGATGGCTGTACTACAGTACATGCGGGCAACATAGATTATTATCAATTCAACAATACGCTATTTCAACCCATTTCTGTTAATGGCACTAATGCTTATGAAGTAGTACAGGCGCAAGACCAACAGCAAGAGCAACCACAATAGTATTTACTTCTATACCAATTAAAAACAGCCTCCCTAAAAAGGAGGCTGTTTTTATTATAACTCATATCAATTCAAAAAATAGTTGCACTAATATCTTTACATTTGCCGCAACTATTAAACAATGATAAAAGAAGCCATTATACTGGCAGGCGGATTGGGCACAAGGTTAAGATCAGTTGTAGCCGAGCTCCCAAAATGCATGGCCAATGTAGCAGGGAAACCCTTTATTTACTACATTATAAAGCAATTAGAGAAACAAGGAATTGAAAAATTCATTTTCTCGCTGGGTTATAAACACGAGGTAATTGAAGCGTATATCAACACTCAATTTACCACGCTCAATACACAATTTGTAATTGAACATGAACCACTAGGTACAGGCGGTGCAATTCTATTAGCTTGTAAAAAAGCAACCGAAAAAAATGTATTGATATTGAACGGAGATACTATGTTTTCAATCGACATACAAAAACTAGCAACGACTCATATTTCATTTGGAGCCGATTGTACATTAAGCTTAAAACCAATGCAACACTTCGATCGATACGGAGTCGTAGAATTAAATAGTGACCATACAATTGCTTCTTTTAAAGAAAAACAATTTTACGAACGAGGTCTCATAAATGGCGGTGTATACGCACTACAAACACAACATTTCTTACAGGAACAATTACACGAAAAATTTTCTTTTGAAAAAGATTATTTAGAGAAATACTTTAGCCAACGTAAAATATATGGTGATATTCAAGATGAATATTTTATCGATATAGGTATTCCTGAAGATTATCAAAGAGCTCAAATAGAATTCAAGAATAGTACTTTATAAAACAACAATTGATCAATAAAACAATCAACAATTATAAATGCTCGATTTAAAAAAGATAGATAAAAACTGGACATTATTTTTAGACCGTGATGGTGTAATCAATCATGAAAAATACCAGGACTATGTGCATACATGGAATGAATTTATTTTTTATTATGGCGTAAAAGAAGCGATCAAAATATTTACTGCTACATTTAAATATATCATTATTGTTACCAATCAAAAAGGTGTTGGAAAGGGAATGACAAGATTGGAAGACCTGCACATCATACATGATAATATGCAGAAAGAGATCGAATCTGCTGGAGGTAAAATAGATAAAATTTATTTCTGTGCAGATCTTGAAGAAACCAGCCCTAACCGTAAACCTAATCCCGGAATGGGCCTGCAGGCAATAAAAGATCTTCCGGGTATTGACACTACTAAAGCGATCATGGTTGGCAATACTATCAGCGATATGGAATTTGGCCGTAACCTCGGAGTAAATACTATATTTCTTCCTACAACAAGACCTGAGGTGAGCCTTACTGATAAACGTATTGATGCAAGCTATCATTCACTGCTCGACTTTGCAAAAGCATTATAATCATTCGTTAAAATTCTATCACTATAAATAATTATCCATTTACTTATTAAAGTATTGGCTAAATTTAATGCATGAATAAGTTGCCGCTTCTGACTATATTTTTACTTACCTGTTTCATAGGATCTGCACAGCCTATTACCAAAACTGATCTTAAGTTTCTGCATAAGAAAGAAGACTCTTTAAAAATATATTCAGTACAATTATTACAAGGTATTAATGATATTGATCGCTTTAAGGCTGACAGTATTTTTACAAGAGTATTTGTAAGAGCACTTAAAACCACCAATTCATTTTATTACCCTTTTGATTCTGTAGAAAGCATCTCCAAACTATATGCACCAGATAGCAGTTTTAGAATATATACCTGGCAAATGGTAGTCAATGAAAATATGACTCGCCAACATGGTGCTATACAAATGAGAACCGCAGATGGCTCGCTTAAACTTTTTCCGCTAATAGACAAATCTGATATTATGCAAAATATCAGTGATAGCATTGGCGATAATAAAGGCTGGGTTGGGGCTTTATATTATAGAATAGTTGAGACAAAAGATAAAGGACAAAATATTTACACACTACTTGGTTACGATGAAAACAATATCAGAAGTACAAGAAAAATAATAGAAATACTTCAATTTGTTTATGGCCAGCCGGTATTTGGCGACCCTATTTTTAGTTTTGAGAAAGATTCAATTAACAGAGCCCCAATAAGTCGCTATATATTAGAATTTAAAAAAGATGCCGGCGCAAGACTCACTTATGATGATGATATGAATATGATCATTTTTGAACATCTTATATCAGAAACAAACGAACCTAAGAAAAAATGGACATATATAGGTGACGGTGATTATGAAGGATTTAAATGGGTTAACGGCAAATGGTTACACATAAACAAAGTATTTACACAAATAACACCTGATGGACAAGCGCCTGTTCCAAGGCCTGTAAATGGTGGCGGTAATTTGCTGGATGATAAATTACCAAAGCAATAGATTAAAATTACAGTTATATTACTTCTTAAATGAGTGTATAAAGCTCGTTACAGCAGCATTAAACTGTTGCCCTTCATTAAACAAGAATGCATGCTCTACAGCAATAACATAAATCGGAAAATCTTTCAACTCAGTTTTGAATTTCTCCAACCTTACCGCATCTTTCTCTGTAGTTAGAATAATTTTATTGGTCGCAGATATTCTTTCAAAATGTTCTTTAATATCTTCCAGATCATCGATCGTAAAAATATGATGATCCGCATACCGCAGCATATCGTATGTATTCACCGACCTTGTCAACAATTCCTTTAGAGGTTGAGGATTAGCAATACCTGTTATTAATAACACACTGGTATCTGTAGTTATATCTTTTTCTTCTTTAGAAAAAAGATGATACGGTTTTGCATATACCGTAGTAGTAAAAAATACCTGGTGATGCTCTGTTGTCTTTACTTCATTAATAATTTGATTTTTTTCTTCAATGGTAACTTCACCCGGACATTTAGTAACAACGATAATATCGGCTCTTTTAATACTCGCTTTTATATCACGCAGATCTCCCGCGGGCAACATAAAATCTCTTGTATACAAGTTTGAATATTCTGTTAATACGATATTCAGTCCTGCTTTAACATGTCTATGTTGAAAAGCATCATCTAAAATAATGACCTGCGTATCGGGTTTATCTTGTAGCAATTGCGGAATAGCTACTAATCTTTCTTCGCCAACAGCAACAGTAACTTCCGGAAATTTTTGATGAAACTGCATCGGCTCGTCTCCTATTTCCAACGCAGTTGTATATTCATCTGCAATGGCAAAACCTTTTGTCTTTCTTTTATAACCACGACTGATCGTAGCTGTAGTATATTCATTTTTCAACAAACGAATAAGGTACTCAACCATTGGCGTTTTACCCGTGCCGCCAACTGCAAGGTTCCCAATACAAATAATAGGAAAATTAAACGAACTTGATCGTAGAATATTTTTATCAAACATCCAATTCCTTATCCAAACAATCCCTCCATAAACAAGAGAAAAAGGAAGCAGTAAATAGCGAAAGCTTTTAAGCATCGGCAAAAGTAATTATCAATCGGTGAAATCGTATATTTTATCAGGTGTTATGCAATGATCCATTTTAATATCATGTGCATCTACATCTTCTATAGCACCTATCGGTTCAAAATAACTCAGTCCTATCTTTATTATATCCTTATTGCAATCAGCCAGAAATCTATCATAAAAACCTTTACCATAGCCAACTCTGTAGCCTTTTGTATCAAATGCCAATAAAGGTATTAATACAATATCAATACTATCATTCGGAATTTTTTCTGTTGCAACAGGCTCTGTTATTCCATACATATTTTCGCTAAATTCTGTATCGTCATCAGTTAACATAGCTGTCATCTTATGCGTAACAAAATCTGTAATTGGATAAGCAATACGTATTCCGGGATTTCTAAATTCTATAAAATCAGTAATGATATGTGTATTGATCTCATTCAACGAATTAATGGGCCAGTAGCTCAATAACACTTGCAAATAGGGTAATGGCAGCTTTTGAAATTGTATCAATAACAAGTCATCCAGCTTCTCTTTTTGCGAATGCAAAAGCTGAGCACGTTTGTCTTTATATATATTACGAATTTCTTTTTTTAGCATTTTTCACTATAATTAAATGGGTCAGACGGGGCCCGTCAGACCCATTTAATTGATAAAGATAGAAAAGATTGTTGTACCGTAGTTACGCTCCGTTTTATAGTGTGGAAATTTCTTGTAATCATTTCTAGGTGTGTGTTCCAATATGAACCAACCCTTTGGTTTTAATAAGCCTTTTTCAAAAATAAGCATGGGTAGATCATCGATCGTTCCCAAAGCATATGGTGGGCCCGCAAAAATAAAATCGTATTGTTCAGTACATGTTTCTATGTATTTGAACACATCCGATTTTATTAATTTAAAATTCTCGAAAGCCAGTTCTGCTGCAGTCTTCTTGATGAAATCATACATCTGATTATCTTTCTCCACTATCGTAAGATCTTCAACTCCCCTGCTGGCCAATTCATAACTAATACAACCCGTACCTCCAAAAAGATCAAGCGTTTTTAATGTATCTATCTCTAAATTATTTTGCAAAACATTGAAGAGGCCTTCTTTAGCAATATCGGTTGTGGGCCTTGTGTAAGGCATTTTTGCAGGAGGGTTTATTTTTCTACCACCATGTATGCCACTTATTATACGCATAAAGCTGTTGCAAATAAATGACTAAAAAAATGCGAAGGATATTGTTTTATTTCTTCTGTATAATAGAATGCATGCGGCAATATTGAAAAATCTATTTGTAAAAAATAGGCGTCGATCTCTTTAAAAATTGCTGAATCTTTTTCTATTGTACCATTTAAATGTAAAATTGTTTCATTCACATTCACATCAAAATTTTCACAAAATCCTAATAGATAATAAGTAACATCTTCAGGCTCCTTATATTTAAAATTTTGGATGATCTGTATTTTCCCATCTTTTAAAAGCATTGCTGTTACATCATAATCACCGAAAATAGTATACAAGTGATTTCCGCCACCTTTAATAATATCAGGTAATAAAGAATATTGATGCGTAAAAATGGCCGAAGGAAATTTAGTGCTTACAATAGAATTAACTAATCTTGGCACTTCATATATGTTACACAGATCGTGTTGAAATTTAAGATCGTTCTTTAAAATATTATCTTGCCTGTCTCCATATACCAATTCAAACATCGCTTTATTGGCAGTATTATTATGGAATTGATAAGGGACTAAAAGAGACATAGCGAAAGCGACGACTACATCAACTTTTTTAAAAGGATTCTGCAATAAAGGATCCGTAGCAAAAATTTCTTTTAGTGATGAAACAAGGGTTAGTTCATTAATACCTTGTGGAAAATCATAACTTACCAACGAGGCTATTTTATTCCCTTCACTTATCGTTATAAAAGAAACAGCAGAAAAACTTAGTTGCACAAACAACGAATTATTGCTTGTACCGGCACCTGCTACCTGGATATTGAATTTTGGATCCACTTTTAATGATTTCGACTGGCAAAATAAACTATTTTGCCCGACTTTACATTAAAAACGGTAGCCAACTTTACAATTAGCCTCAAACATAGCCCCGGATAAATCGAGCGGAATTCCACCACCTTTCACTCTCGCACCATAAGTCTTATTTGTATCATAAATATATTCGTTATCCGTAAAATAAAAGCCTGCGCCTGCTTCAAGTCCTATATATACTTTTTTTGCCGCCATTATATTGATCCCATTTGTAAACATCAGCCCGGCTTTAAAAACAGGTTTGCTTTCATTTACAGTAACGGCTGAGACACTATCAATGTGTTCTCCCATATAATTGATAGTTCCGATAGTTGTGTAGTTAAGTGTTGAATTATACTTTCTCCCAAAACCTATGGATACTGACGTTCCCAAATTATAAGTAACCCTATGACTACTACCCCATGGATAAATTTTTATTCCCGGATACATGGTAAAAAAAGTATGTGTACCTTGTTTTGTAGGGTAGACAATGTTTCCAAATGGGTTGTTATTATAATTAAAGGATTCATTGTAGATAGTATAGAAAGAGAGTGTTAAAGGCAAATAAAAACTTAGTAACCCATGATGGTTACTAAAAATATGTTCATAATCTAAGCCAATACCCGGAAGAAAAGGATTGCCATGATTACCTTGACTCTCTTCATTGACCTGTAATGGTGCCACAGCAATAATATTTTTACCGTAGCGCATGTTTCGATAGACTAGTGCTGCTGAACGTAAATGCCGATAAAAATGTGGATCATTATCCACTATTTCTATAACACCATTTGCATAGTTGATCCTTTCAATACGAGTACGATTTAGTGTAAGATGGTAATCAGCTAACGTATCCATTTCCTTATAGATAATTTTTGTCGGCGTAACTGCGACTATTCTTACTGTAAGCTCAGTGCTGTCTTTTAATTTGATTATATCCTGAGCTGTTACATTGATAGCACAAGCACTTAGCAAAAGAATAAATAATATATAAGTTAGTTTCATACTGATAATTTATAAAGAAAGCTGATTAAATCTATTCTAAAAACGATATCCAATCTTGGTATTAAATTGTAACAGATCATTGAAATGATTTTTTGCACTATTAGTATTATCATCCTCATCATAATCGTTATCATAAAAAGTAAAGCCCAATCCAAATTCGGCGCCTACATACATTCGGCTTGTTAGCATAATATCAACACCGGTATTAGCCATTGGGCCAATTTTTAAAACCTGCCTGTTTTCTATTGGGTATATATTGGCAACAGCAGTATCATTTAAATTTGCATGATACTTTTTACCAAACCCTGCAGCGAGTGATAATCCCATACTAAAACTGTAACGACGATTACTTCCCATTGGATAATATTTAAATCCGGGATACATATAAAAGAAAGCATGAAGGCTCTGATTACTATAAGTATTGTTATCAATGTAGCTGTATGTCGTATAAAAAGATGTTGTTACAGGCAGATAAAAACTTAACGTACTACGGTGGTTTAACATTCGTTCATAATGCAAACCAATTCCCGGATAAGCCCCTGGCCCATAACTAACACTGGCGTCGGTTGCCTGAAAAAAGGCCAAAGACAAAATATTTTTGCCGTATTTTTTATTACCGGATAAAAGCCAGGAAGGAACATGGTGATAAGCGAGATGAGCTTCTAATCCATAACCAATCTGTTCTGTTATACCATTGGCATAAATAATCTTTTCTACAGTTGATTTTTTTATTACGTAATCAGGGCCTGCCAAATTATCTGATCTTTTATAAGTGATATCTGAAGGAGTTATTTTTTCTACTCTGGCTTTGATCTCTGAACTGTCCCTCATTTTTATTATATCCTGTGCGGTAGCATTGAGAGAAAGTATAAATAGAAGGCAAACAAATAACAGTTTTGTCAGTTTCATACAGATCGTTTTGGTTAGCAAAAATTATTTGATTAAAAATATATTACTCTTCAACAGAATCATTTCACAAAAAGGAAAATAATCACGCAAAGCGGAAAACTATAGCGTATAAGCTTAACCGATAAACAAAATTCATTTCATGCAAACTGCTTTATTGCATATACTGTTACTAAAGCTAAAAGGTTGGGTAAAT
>Ga0207034_1012_pt1 | contig 37703 bp, 35 predicted proteins | sample Alteio_BWMinCont_36_FD_153269 | JGI IMG/M metagenome (GOLD analysis project Ga0207034, IMG submission 153269) | Enriched cells from forest soil in Barre Woods Harvard Forest LTER site, Petersham, Massachusetts, United States -... | ecosystem: Environmental > Terrestrial > Soil > Temperate forest >...
GTGAGTAATATGCACGAGCGGAAACTAAAGATGCATGAGCTAAGTGATGCGGTAATAACTATGCCTGGCGGATGGGGCACTATGGAAGAGTTTTTTGAGATGCTGACATGGGGACAACTTGGGCTGCACCGCAAGCCAATAGGCCTGCTGAATGTAAATGGGTATTATGATAGCCTTGCTGCCTTGAATAAGAGCATGGTAACAGAAGGTTTTCTAAAAGAAAATACAGCAAACATGCTGCTCATCAGCAATAACATAGATGACCTGCTGTACCAGATGGAACACTATACGGCGCCGGAAATACCGGAATGGCTTACACGACAAACTACCTAATATTACCAGGAACTATTGATGTAAAATTTCGCGGAGTACGGCAAGTGACCTAATGTTGCCGAGGTGCTGTGTGTGACTGTTCAAATATTCCATATACCAGTCGAGCAGGCGGTAGCGCATAGCGGCATTCATTTCTATATCCTTCAGTTCACCAAGGCTTTCAACTCGTAGCAGGCGGGCCAGCATTTTTGCATCCTCCTCGCTGGCAAAGTGCTGCGACGATGGTTGCTCGCGGGTATAACCACCTTCCTGCAGGTTTAGATGGGGGGTGTCTGCACTATAGCTACCCTTTATATCGTAACCCAACATGCGGCTGCACTGTACAATAAAATACAGCGGGAAATTGGCTACTTCCCGTACAGGCATGCCATCCAGCTGCACATAATAATTGTAGGTGAAATCAAATAGTTCAGGCATGGGCGCTGCTTCGGGCAGCAGGCGCAAAAGCAGCTCGGCAGTGAAGAGGGCCACACTGTTCTTCACGATCTCTTCTTGCAGGGAGTGGTAAATGTAGGCGGGCTGAAATTCGCGTATGTTTTGCAAGCTGCGCTGCGGGCGGTGGTCGGCAACAATATCCAGTAACGTAGCAGGCTGCAGCAGCATAGCGCGGTTACTGCGTACTTTTGCAGTGCGCACCCCCCGTATCATGTACGCTTGTATGCCATACACAGCCGTAAAGATGGTACATATAAGGCTAGTGTCGCCATACTTGATGGACCGCAATACGATACCGCCTGTTTTTTGCAACATATATTACTGGATGAACACCATCTTACCCGCATAGGTCTGTGACCCATCTGTATTGGTAACGAAGATAAGATATACCCCTGATTGCGGCCTGTGACCTGTATAGTCTTTGCCGTTCCATACAGCCTGGCCACCCAGCGCTGTAGTGCGATACACAAGCTGGCCCGTTATATCAGTAATACGCACATCAGCATTGGCCACCAAGCCTTTAATAGCTATGGTGCCACTGTAGCCGCTAGGTACAGGATTGGGATAGCTAACTACATTACTATTGGTAGTACCCCCTTCTATTGCAGTGCCATGATAGCTTACCAGGCCGAAAGATGTACCGATATACACATCGCCTGTAATAGGATCGATGGTTATCTTTTGAATAGCATTTGCCGGTAACGGGCTATTATCTATTGTAAAGTGAAAGATGATCTTGCTGGCATCGGGCGATAGCAGCCATACACCATTATCTGTACCTACCCATTTACGGTTCCCACCATCTACAGCCATGGCATGCACGTTCTCACCGGCAAACAGGTATCCTGCATACTGATCGTATTGTACAATTGGTATAGTGGCATCGCATGGTTGTGTTGTATAACTGCTGGCGCAACTTATTATTCCTATACCGTTATCGGTACCTATCCACATATCGCCATTGTTATCCTGTACTATACTGCCCACGTTATTGCTTGGCAAATTGCCCGATCCAGCACCGATACTTATAGCCATAGCTACATCATCAGAAGGATTATCGGGAGTGCCATTGTAATTGTACACAATTACGCCGCCGCCCGATATACCCTGGTACCATATCTGGTCGTTCTGGTCTATGATGAGTGGCCCGGCAGCATTCTGGTAACCGGAAGCCGATGGCCGTGAAACTTTTGTACTTAGCACAGTATTCACGTTAAACTTATACCATTGACCTGCATGTGTTTTTACCAACAGTTCGTGGGGGAGGGAGCCAAGCATTGTCATCCATAAATTATCCTCATGATCGAATCCAAGCCCCATGACCTGGTATGAATGGTTATTATAGCTTTGGTCGAATATTGAATTCTGTTTGAGTATCTGGTAAGAGTAATCCGTTTTAAATTCAAACAGGCCATCCCAAAAGGATCCTGCATATACAGTACTATCACCTTGTATATCTTTGGTGATGGCAACGAAATCTTTCATGGTGTCATAAAAAGGACCGTAGGAAAAATCCTGGTAAGTGGTCCAATTTTCGTTGGCAAAATTGGATATACCTGCACCAGAATTGTTGGGCACATAGATCTGGTTATAACCGCCGTGTGCCACCCAAACGTTTTTGTTGTAAGCAAATATGTCGTAAGAGTTATGGTCGCCAGGGCCATTAGGATAAAAAGCCCCCGTAGCATTTGTATCTGTACGTTTTACCAGACCCTTAAATGCATCGGCAACCCAAAAGCTTTTATCGAGTAACTGTACTGCCTGCACAGGTTGCCCGGCTATATTAAATGAGTCTGAAAGATGGTTGCTTGAATCTATGATCTTGATATTGCCGGCAAACCTGCTGGGTATGTACTCACTGATCAATAATGAATTTAAGCCTGCATCCACATGATTTACTGTTGCTGTCGATTTGTATATCTGGGTCAGTGTATTTTGAGACAATGCAAATACACGTATGGTATCGGCTACATAGATCTTACCATTCACATTGGCCAGCGACCTGTAATTACGAGTGTTTTCCAGGTTGGTCCACACGGCAAAGTCTTGCAGCTGACTATATAAACTTTTTGGTGCACGGTATAGCCCTGAAGGGGTGGCAGCATAATAGTTGGAGTCATCGGCGGTGTAATCTATTATAGGTACAGTTTGACTGTTGAGGGTGAACACGTATGTTTCCTGTATCACCTTGTTAGTAAGATCAACAACTACAACACCCACATCTGTACTCAGGTAGGCAGTACCCCCCTCTATGAAAATATGGTGTATGCTTTTTGTGCCAGGTACGCTTTTAATTTTAAGATCGGGGATGTTGTAGAAAGAATTGTCTTTGAACAAGTCTATATTACCATCCTGGTATGCAAGCACGGTTGTTTTGGTAGCATTGTCATATGCCACACAAGCCATACCCAGGTCGCTCATCCCTTCTACTTTACTGTAAGGTTCCAGCTGCCCTTTGTGATTGTCGAACGTAAAAAAACCTTCGGTACACACTGTAAATATGGTATTGCCGTCGGTAGCCACGCCCAGTGCGGTGCTGTAGGGCAGGTGAGAACGCCAGTAGCCTATAGGTTTGTCTTGCCCAAGGCAACATGTTGCAGGCAAAAGCAATAAAACATATAAATATTTAAATATATTCATGATAAAAGATGACGCTCAAAAGTAAGAAATAAACGCCTATAGCCTGTTAATATTGTACCTTCTATGTAATTTGCAGCAGCACATGGACATGCATTTACCGGGCTCCCGGCCCATTGGCGTTTTTGATTCAGGTTATGGCGGCCTCACGGTCTTCAAAGCAATAGCAGCACGCCTGCCCCAATATGATTACCTATACCTGGGCGACAACGCCCGTTCGCCTTACGGCAACCGCTCTTTTGATACCGTACACCAATATACACTACAGTGCGTGGAATGGTTCTTTAAAATGGGCTGCCCGTTAGTGATACTGGCTTGCAACACCGCAAGCGCGAAAGCATTGCGCACTATACAGCAGCAAGACCTGACACGCCTTGGCCCTGAAAAAAGAGTGCTTGGGGTGATACGCCCCACCGCAGAGGTGATAGGCAATTATACCCTTACAAACCATGTAGGTGTACTGGGCACAAAGGGTACTGTTAATTCGCTTTCCTACCCCATAGAGATCAATAAATTTTTCCCCGAAGTGCATGTGCACCAGCAAGCCTGCCCTATGTGGGTACCTCTGGTAGAGAATAATGAATACGGATCAAAAGGTGCGGATTATTTTATAAAGAAGAACCTGGACGAGTTGCTGGGTAAGCAACCGGATATTGATACCCTGTTGCTGGCTTGTACACACTACCCCTTGTTAATAGACAAGATAAAGGAACACGTTCCGCCACATGTAAAAGTTGTTGCGCAGGGTAGTATTGTAGCAGACAGCCTTGAAGACTACCTGCTGCGTCATAAAAAAATGGCATCTTCTTTAACACAAAATGGCAGCATACGCTTCTATACTACCGATGACACAGAAGACTTTGACAGGCAGGGTACGGTATTTTTCGGCAATGAAGTTAAGTCCATTCATTTGCACGTGTAAACGATTTCTGCTGTTTATATTTGTTGAGTTTTAGCAGTACTTTTCCATATTGCTGGTAACAGTATGCTGTAACTACACCCGGTGCAGCCACTACTAAGCTTGGTAACATAAAAATTAACAGTAATGACACAACCGAATTATAAAGAGCAATTCCCGGCAGCATTCCCTAAGTTGTCGCCCACGCAAATGCGTGAAATAGCAAAAATAGCCAAATGCCGCACCTATCTTGATGGAACAGTGCTCTTTAAAGCCGGTGAAACAGAGTTCAAATTTCATGTGATACAAAAAGGTGAAATTGAGATCATAGACCGGTCGGACTACAAGCCACGTACCATACTTACCCATGGCCCCCTGGAGTTTACAGGTGATATAGCCAATCTATCGGGCAGGACATCGCATGTGGATGCCGTTGCCAAAGGGACTGTTGAAGTATATGAGATCTGCTCGTCTGAATTGAAAATGATCATTAGTGAAAGACCAGAACTTAGTGAGACCATACTAAAAGCATTTATTGCACGGGGCATGGCGCTGAGTGAAACAGGTTTTACAGGCTTGCGTGTAATAGGCTCGCAGTATTCAGTAGATACATTCCGTATCCGCGATTTCCTGTCGAAGAACGGAGTGCTGTTTACCTGGACAGATGTGGACCATGATGTACATGCCAAAGAACTGCTGGAACAATTTCATATTACCATTAGTGAAACCCCAATAGTTGCCTACAGCACTGAATGGCTGCTCAAGAACCCATCTAACATGCAGCTTGCAGAAAAGATAGGCTTAAAACATGAGTTCACAGATACACTATATGACCTTGTGATAGCCGGCGGCGGCCCGGCAGGACTTGCAGCTGCAGTATATGGCGCATCGGAAGGGTTGAAAACAATGGTGCTGGAAAAGATGGCACCCGGCGGACAGGCCGGTACAAGCTCCCGGATAGAGAACTACCTGGGCTTCCCAACAGGTGTATCGGGTAGTGAGCTGGCCGCACGTGCTACCATGCAGGCCGAAAAATTTGGTGCGCAACTCAGCATACCATCACAAATAACAAGCCTTTCTTTTGAACATAACCTGAATATTATTGAACTGGAATCGGGCGAAAAAATAAAGGCCAAAGCCGTGCTTATAGCCAGTGGTGCAGCATACAGGAAGCTAAACGTGCCAGAACTGGAACAATACGAGGGCCGTGGCGTATATTATGCAGCCACAAAAATGGAGGCAGATATTTGCGCTACAGATCCTGTAACTGTAGTAGGGGCAGGCAACTCTGCAGGGCAGGCAGCCATTTTTTTAGCCAACCGTGTACGCAAAGTATATTTAATAGTACGCGGCGCAGAACTAGCTATTACTATGAGCAAGTACCTGGAACAGCGCATACTGGAGAGTGATAACATAGAATTGCACTTCCATACCGAGATAACAAAAATAGTGGGCGATGGCCATGTGGAAGGTGTAACCATTTTTAATAAAGAAACCAATACCACTGAAGAACTGCAAGTATCGGCCGTGTTCTCTTTTATAGGCGCTATGCCCCATACTTCCTGGCTACCTGCAGAAATTGAAAAAGACGAAAAAGGCTTTATCAAAACAGGAGCCGACGCAGCACGTTCATCCATGTGGAAGGAGCAACGGGCCCCTTACTTTCTGGAGACTACACGCCCAGGCATTTTTGCTGCCGGCGATGTACGCAGTAATTCTGTAAAAAGGGTAGCGTCAGCCGTAGGTGAGGGTTCTATGGCAGTGCAGTTCATCCATGAACATTTGAAAGTGGTGTGAGTAAGTAGTTTTATTGTTTAATGAACTTACCCCTCGTTATATATCCGCTGTTATTTACCTGATACAGGTAGATACCTGAAGCCAAATGCTCAACGGGGAATGATATGACCGATGGCGCTATATAATAACTCACCTTGTCTATTATGCGTCCCGCAACATCGCATATAGCTACAGTAACCGGCTCCTTCTGCATGTTGTTTAACCTGATGTTAAGAATATCATTTGCAGGATTTGGGTATGCAGAAATGCTATTTACATAATTAACAATACCAACATTTGCCGGTGGCAGAGGTTGCGATTTTAGTTGCACATAGTCAAGATAAAATGCAGTTCCCGGTCTTGAAACCGACCAACTACCAGATTGTACATCTATTCTTATTTCATCCGGGTTGCTGGCGGTAAAAGGTATCTGGAAATATGTCCATGAAGATGCAGCAAAAAAGTTATGGCTGTTACCACCAACATTTGTTCCTGTGTGTGTCAGATCAATATTAATACTTGCCGTATCGGTACCAACCGGCATGTACATGTAATAGCCGGTAAGGGTATCAACGTTCAATGTGTATGGCAGGCCGCCCTGGGGCCCGTTATTACCAATTTGACCTGTAGATATCTGGGCAGGATTACTACTACTGCCACCACCGCCACCATTAGATGCTTGTGTTACAAGCTCTATAGAGTAGCTCCCGGCATAGTGTGTAGTGGACCGCAATACGCTGAAGCTATTCCCATTTTGTTGAAAGTTCCAGCCAAGCGGTATATTGTAAGACTGAGCGATCCAGCTATCAAAACTGCCACCTGCAATTCCCTGCGTTATGCCAGAACCTGCAAAAGCCAGTTGGTCAAGCTCCAGCCAACTGCCCGATTGCAGGCCGCTACCAAACACATTGCTTGATGCTGCTGCTATGATAACAGAATCGGGTGCAGTGGCAAGTGTGGCTAGCGGGAAACTAAATGCAGTAAATGCAGATACGCTCCCGGTACCCCTGAATTTTATGATATTGCTGGAGATTACTGCACCGGATTTTTTAAATATAACTATTATCGTTGCAGAGTCGTTGCCAGCCAGGCTGTACCTGTAGTACCCTGTTATCGCCGTTGGTTGCTGACTATAAGGTACCCCACCCTGGCCGGTGGTAGGGTCGCCCTGCGTATTTTCTATATAAGCCATTGCGGTATCTGTACCTACGACGGCTGTTTCTATATGTATTGCCTGGCCACTATGGCCTGCAACCTGCCATACTGTAAGGCTATCAATGTTTTTAAGGGATTGTATGTTGGAAGTGAACCACCCCGAATCTGGCACACCAAACGACTTTGAGTTCCAGTTTTCAAAATCGCCATTGGGACAAGCCTGAGCGAAAAGATTGCTATTAATTAAAAACATACACACTAATAAGCATACAAAAAAGGATAGCTTTTTCATAAAAGTGATGATTTTAGTTAAAGTAAAGTTAATGCTTAAATTTGCATTTAAAAAATATAAAGTCGCATTAAATATAATTAAATGCTGTTAGTCTATTTTTGATAGCTGTCTATTCACCTTTGATATGAAACAGAGAATGATTAAAGGCATTACATTTTTGAGTCGAAAAGACTCTTGCAGGAATATTAGCACAAGTGAAAAACACTTGTATCAGATTAGCAATAGGGTATAGTTAGATAGAAATGTTATTACATTTACTGCATAGACGTTATATTTTATGAAACTTCTTCTCTCCCAGAAAAATGAGCTATTTAAAATCATACAGATAAATAACTTTTCACCAAATCAATTTAGTTATGAAGAGATAAAAAATGATATAAATGATAAAGAATATAGTGCTGTAAGTATTGCATATAAATTATTACCTGAGTTTAACTTTAAGATGACTAGCCCAAGCAGTTCATATATGATAGATTACTCCCCAGGCGTCAGTACTATTTTTATTAAAACGAATTATCAAAGTTGGGATAATACTTGTGAAATTTTCAATAAGTGGTTATTAAATTTAAAAAGAGAAATTAGCGAGGAAGATTTATGGGGTAATCTTGTTGAAACACTTAAAGGAATTGGTGATAATATTATTAATAATGATGTAAAATTTACCCATTCACAGTTTCAAGTCGTCACCTATAATATGAAGCAACTTCAAACCAAAATTTCTACTCTTTCTTTGCCAATAGATGATATAAATGCAATCAATCAAAAGCTAGATTCAATATTAGAACAGGGGAAAACATTAAGCAAATTCGATTGGCAGGCTCAATTAGTGGGCGCGTTAATTACCATTCTTATTGCTTTATCAATTACACCGGAAATGGGGAAGGAAATTTGGTTCTGGGTAAAGGAAATTTTTTCAGGTATTGTATTAATTCAATGAAATACGGAAGTTCGAACTAAATATTATTTAAATAATTAGAAAAGATGAATGACTATGATTATCTAATAAATCAATTAAGCCTATTGATAGGCTTAATTGACGTTTCTGAAGAAGAAGTTTATAATCAAATAAAACATCATGACCAATATGCTTTGGGAATAACCATTGAACAATTATATGAAGGGCAGTATTCAAATTATTCTAACCATATTACCACTGCCGCATACGTCCTAGGCTTTGCTCACATTGAAGACTTTATAACTAAGTGCATAACAAGGATATTAATTGCATATCCGAATACTAATGAATGGAAGGTAACCATCAAAACTATACAAGAGAAAGGGGATGGACTCATCACATACATAGCAGAAGAGCAATCCAAAAGGTTGACATTTTCTGATAAAATAAAATTCATTGAAAAGAATATTCAAGGTATTGATGCACAAATTCTATTCGAAATTAAGCTTTCGAATGATATTAGAAATTGTATCATGCACAATAATGGAATTGCAGATAATCGTCTAAGTCCAAAATATCCTATCGGAGAAAAGATAGTATTAACCGCTTGGGAAATAAATAATTACGGTTTAAGAGCTAGACAATTCGCAAATGAAGTATGGCAAAAAATTTCTTCTATTTCAATCACTTCAGTGTAATATACCGTAGTCAATTATTATTTCTCCATTCCTTCCAACGCCTCACCCACTATAAAAAAGCTACCTGTTATCAGTAATGCATCATCAGCACTCATAGCCTTGGTAGCTGCTTTCACAGCCTCAGTAACGGTAGCGTATGCATCGCCATGCAGCCCGGCTATGGCGGCTTGTTCTTGCAGTTGTGCGGCAGGCAGGGCACGGGGTATTTGTGCGTTGCAGAAATAGTAGGTATTGTCTTTGGGGAAGAGTGCAAGTGCTTCGCCTATTTCTTTATCCTTTACAAAGCCTACTACAATGTGTTTATGTTTTGCAGGTACTTGCGCCCATTGTGCCATCACTTCGGTCATGCCCGCTGCATTGTGGCCTACATCGGCGATGATGATGGGTTTCTGCTGCAGCCACTCCCACCTACCACGCAACCCCGTAAGTTGTTTCACATGTGCCAGGGCCATTTTAATATCTTCAAAAGAAAGCTGCAGACCGGTGGTATTTTTCAATATATCGCAAGCAGCTAATACAGTGATGATGTTGTGGCGCTGATAGGTGCCCAGCAAGTCGGTCTTAAGGCTATACATCTCCTGCTGTGCGCGATTCACAGCTTTGAAATATTGGTATTTATCATCCTGCTTTACACGCACCAGGTCCCAAAGAGATTCTGCATAAAACAGAGTGGTTTGGTTGCGCAAGGCATGTTCAAAAAATACGTTCTCAGTTTCGGGTTGCTGCTCCCCTATTACTACAGGTACCATTTGTTTTATGATGCCTGCTTTTTCTGCTGCAATTTCGGTTAAGGTATTACCCAGTATATCTTTATGATCGTAACTGATATTGGTGATGACGGATAGTATTGGAATGATAATATTGGTGCTATCCAGCCTGCCACCGAGGCCGGTTTCTATAACTGCAATATCTACCTGCTGCTCTTTAAAATACATGAGCGCCATAATAACTGTGATCTCAAAAAATGAGGGCTGTATTTCTTCAATCACCTCCTTGCAGCGCTCTACAAAATTCACTATCCATTCGCGGTTAGCACAAATGCCATTTACACGTATGCGCTCACGAAAATCGAGGATATGGGGCGATGTATATAGCCCCGTTTTGTAACCCGATTGCTGTAGTATAGCCGCCAGCATATGACTGGTGCTGCCCTTGCCATTGGTACCGGCAATGTGTATGGTTTTAAAAGCTAACTGCGGATCGCCAAACGCAGTACACAGCTTACGTATGTTAGTAAGATCTGCTTTAATGGCGTCCTTGCCCAGTTTAGAAAACATGGGGAGGCGGGTATAGAGATAGTCGAGCGTTTGTTGGTAAACACTATCGGTCATACAATAATTTATGCGCCGGTTTTAAAAACAATGGTTACAGTGCCAAATTGCTGAGGTTGCGCATCGGGGCTGGGGCTAAACTTTGCCTGGCTGAGCTTTTGCAATGCCAGACGGCTGAGTTCGGGACTTGGAGAACTCTGCACACTTTTATCAATGATATTGCCATTGCGGTCCACAGTAACGCGGATCTTTACGGTACCGCCTTCGTGGAAAGAAGCCTCAAACTTATCGGGTGATATTTGCCTTCCGGATAGCGTATGGTTGATGCCGCCAGTACCATTGCCGGGGCTGCCCACATAGTTTGCAGAGCCGGGTGTGCCGCCGGGTACACCTCTATCCCCAGGGCCGGTGGTATTGCCTTCGCCCTTGCCGTTTATGTTTTGCATTGCGCTATTGCCACCTTTGCCTGTACCGCCATTGTATACGTAACGGGGTTGCAATTGTTGTTTCTTATTCTTATCGTTTGCCTGTTGATTGGCTGTCTTTTTAGTTTCGTTATTTGTAAGCGTGCTGTTCCTGTTTGTATTGTTGGCTTTATTAGCCATAGGCACAGCAGGTGCATTCACATCGTTGCTCTGCATCAGATCTTTAGAAGTATTGCTGGATGCAGATGCACTCTTTAAGTTAACAGATACGCCAGAGGCAGGATCTTCTGTGGACATAGGCTGATCTGTACCGCTGCCATTATCGCTGGTGCCCAGGTTCACTTCCATACCCATTTCTACAGGTGCCACAGCAACAGGCACTTTATACTGCCAAAGCAGGAATAATAAGAAAAGCAACACATGCACCCCAATTGCCCAGGTGAGCGCCTTAGGATTGATGCTTTGCTCTGCAGGTGCGGATAAATAGTTCATACGGGAATAAAGTTAATAAAGGCCGCGCAAATGGAACTGTTAATTTGGACCAGAAGATTTGCAGCAACTTTAAAGGATCACATTGAATGCACCATTTGTAGCAACCAGCGAATCTGCCACGAAGTTAAATGTGCCAGTAATAATATTATTGCTATCGGTTGCAACAACAATTTGCCCGGATTGGGCATAGTGGCGAACTCCATTGGCGTAATAGGTGATCGATACCTGGGGCGGTGCAACAGCATAAGTATTGACCCCGGTAAAGTTGGTGATGTAGAATAAAAGCATGTAGCCTACCCCTCCTATTGTTTTTACAGCCTGTAGGGAAACATCCAGTTTGGCGCTATCGCCCGGATAAGCAACACTTAATATGGTGGCGCTGTCTGTAGCAAAATTTAAGTTACCTATACTGGCAGTCACAAAAGGACTATCTACAAATGCTGGAGGAGCGGGTATTGGCGTAGCCCCTTTTTTCTTGCCACAGGCGGCAATTAAAACACATACAATAAATATCAGGGCGCACTTTTTCATTATTATCTATTGTGGTAAAGATAGGTAAATCATCCGCTTTTGATGGTATTGCCCGTATAAAACGGTGTGCGCATTATTTTATTATGTGCACCAATTATTGGGGCCGGGATCAACACCCAATGCTGATCCATAAAGAAAATATTATAAATTTTCTGGATCATGACCGATTATTGTTAAAGGTGAATAAATTTGTGATCTGCTAAAAAACAGTAATAAAATGCATTTTCGGCTTTTTCTATTATCAGTTTGCATCATGGGGTTGCATACCAATGCATACAGTCAGGCCCAAACTGATAAGAATGGCACAATAAAATGGCTGACAGATAAAATAAATCGATATGGGCTGCGAGTAGATATTTCAGACAACCGTGACCAGGCCTTTGAGTACAATAGGGTAACCGGGGACAAACACCATCCTGTATTGGTAGAACGTATTGAATACAGTACCAACTACGAAGAGGATTATGTACACTTTGACGAAGTATCAGGAGTGGATTCTATATATGACGCTACCAATGTAATACCAGATGCAATAAAGATCAACGCACGCACAGCTGATAAATCTACAATGAGCAATATGCATTTTGGGATGGCGGTATTGCGGCTCGATTGGAATGCAGAACCGGGTTTATATGGCAGAATGCTAAAGGCATTTAAAGCACTAGCAGGATATAATTATGGAAATACCACAGCCGAGGCTTATTAAAAAAAACAACTACAGGTGTTAAGCAACGGCCTGTAGTTGTCGTAATGTCATTCTTATATCCCTTTTCACTATCCTGCTGCGGCTGAGCTCAATAGTAGCTTTAAGAAATGTCGCCAAATCAGTTTGTGTTGGACTCTGGAAAATTTTTCTTGCCTTGCATTTTTTCAGATATTGGATGGTGCGGTTCTTCATGATGATGGTGTTTTATACAAGCACATCATAAAAAGTCGTGCCAACTTTTTTAACCCTTGTTATGCTCCTCATTATTAAGTTGTTCCTCCTTTATATTGGCCTCCATTTTTTCCACTTTTATACCCATACGCAGGAAGCCAAACAGGCTCATATATATGTTGGCAATCCATACAAGTGCAAACCCGCTTATAAGGTATCCCCGCCAATCGGCATATAGCAGGTGGTACGATGTAATGATGAGGAAAAATATAGTCACATAATGACTGAAGCAGTATTCACACGTGAAGAGGTAAAAAAATTTCCTTTCCAGTAATGTTTTCCCGGTTTTGCTGCGACCTACACAGTAATCGCGAGGTTCCCTGAATACTTCTTCGTGAGTTACGGTCCAGGCTATACACGCAATAGGTATTGCCAGGATAAACAACCAGAGTAACTGTATTCCGCATGTTGGCATTAGTTAATGTTTGAATATATATTATAAATAGCGCGCCACGAATCTACAAGGCTTTTAGTGTTTGGCTGTACTTTAAACCGCTGATGAGTGTCATCTAATTCTAAAATTGACACATTCCCCAAATCAAGTTAACTTTGCACATTCTTTTAATTTTTTAGTTTTCTATCCTTTTATATGAGTTTGTTTTCCAATCAGAACCAGGAGTTCACACACCGCCATATAGGGCCGGGTGCACAGGACACACAGGAAATGCTGCATACCATAGGCGTAACCGGCATGGAAGAATTAATAGGCAACACCGTTCCGGCAGCCATACGTATGGACCACGATCTGAACTTGCCTGATGGTATAAGCGAGGCTGAGTACCTGCGCAGCCTGAAAGAGATATCCCTGAAAAATAAAGTATTTAAAACATATATAGGGCAAGGTTATTACGATAACAATACCCCCAGCGTAATACAGCGTAACCTGTTTGAAAACCCGGGATGGTACACACAATACACACCATACCAGGCTGAAATAGCCCAGGGCCGCCTGGAAAGCCTACTGAACTTCCAAACCATGGTGTGCGACCTTACCGGATTGCCACTGGCAAATGCATCCCTGCTGGATGAAGCATCAGCGGCAGCAGAAGCTATGGCCATGTTCTTCCATACCCTGAATAAAGATCATGAGCACCCTACACGCCACAGGTTTTTTGTGGATAAGGATGTTTTTCCACAAACTATAGATGTGGTGATCACCCGCGCCCTTCCATTGCATATTGAAGTTGTTGAAGGCGATTTTAAAACAGCCGTTTTAGATGAAACTTACTTTGGCGCATTGGTACAATACCCTAACGATAAAGGAAGCATTGAAGACTACAGGAGTTTTATAACCAAGGTGCATAACCACGGCGCTTATGTAGCCATGGCTACAGACCTGCTGGCCCTCACACTGCTTACCCCTCCAGGTGAACTGGGTGCCGATGTGGCCCTAGGTAACTCGCAAAGGTTTGGTGTACCACTTGGTTTTGGTGGCCCGCATGCTGCATTCTTCTCTACAACAGATGATTTTAAACGCCAGATACCTGGCCGTATAATAGGGATAAGTGTAGATGCACAGGGCAACCGTGCACTGCGCATGGCGCTGCAAACCCGCGAACAGCACATAAAACGCGAGAAAGCAACTTCTAACATTTGTACTGCACAAGCATTGCTGGCCAATATGGCAGCTATGTATGCTGTATATCATGGTCCGGATGGGCTGAAGGATATTGCAAAGCGTGTAGCATTGCTGACGCAAAGCCTGGGCGAAGCGCTGAAAGGCGGCGGCTACAAAGTGCGCAATGCGCAATACTTTGACACTGTAGTTATAGACACAGACAATGTAGCCCACATACGTGCACGTGCCGAAAAGCATGAGCTTAACTTCCGCTACTATAATAATAATAATGAAACGTTAGGTATATCGCTGGATGAAACAACCACCATACACGATGTACGCACCATACTTGAAGTGTTTGAAATAAACTCTTCTGCGCTGAACATAAATAAAGATATACTGCATACCATACCAAGCCACCTGGTACGTACATCAGAGTTCCTGACACAGCAGGTATTTAACAGCCACCACAGCGAAACGCAGATGATGCGCTACCTGAAGTTGCTTGAAAATAAAGACCTGAGCCTGAACACCAGCATGATATCGCTTGGGTCTTGCACCATGAAGCTGAATGCTGCTACGGAAATGACACCACTCAGCTGGGCGCATTGGGGTAAAATGCACCCGTTCGCACCAAAATCGCAAACGGAAGGCTACCAGCAGATGTGTGCAGAGCTGGAACAATACCTGTGTGCAATAACTGCTTTTGATGCCTGCAGCCTGCAGCCCAATAGTGGTGCACAAGGCGAGTATGCCGGCTTGCTCACCATACGCAACTTCCACGAAGCACATGGCCAGGGTCATAGAAATGTGATACTGATACCTATATCTGCACATGGTACCAATCCTGCATCGGCAGTGATGGCAGGCTACAAAGTGGTGGTAGTAAAGGCACTTGAAAATGGTTATATAGATGTTGAAGACCTGAAATTAAAGGCTATACAACATTCTGGCAACCTGGCAGGTATCATGATCACTTACCCATCTACCTACGGTGTGTATGAAGAAAGCGTAAAAGACATTACCCAGATAGTACACGAACACGGCGGACAGGTGTATATGGATGGCGCAAACATGAATGCACAAGTGGGCCTTACAGCCCCAGGCCTTATAGGCGCTGATGTTTGCCACCTGAACCTGCACAAGACGTTTGCTATACCGCATGGCGGTGGCGGACCAGGCATGGGCCCAATATGCGTAAAGCAGCACCTTGCGCCTTTCTTACCAGGCCACGTATTTGATACAGAAGGTGAAGATGCCAATGCAGTATCTGCAGCACCTTATGGCTCTGCAAGCATCCTGCTTATATCTTATGCCTATATTAAAATGCTGGGCGTACATGGTGTACGTAAGGCTACTGAATACGCTATACTGAATGCCAACTACATGCGTGCCCGTCTTAAAAACGATTACGAGATATTGTACACAGGTGTTAACGGTACTTGCGCCCATGAATTTATAGTTGACCTGCGCCCATTTAAAAAGAGCGCAGAAATAGAAGCAGAAGATATAGCCAAGCGCCTGATAGACTATGGTTTCCATGCACCTACTATGAGCTTCCCTGTTGCCGGCACAATAATGATAGAGCCAACAGAAAGCGAGGACAAAGCTGAACTGGATCGTTTTTGCGATGCACTACTGAGCATACGCGAAGAAATACGTGCTGTGGAAAATGGCACTGCCAACAAAACCGATAACCCGCTGAAGAATGCACCACACACGCAAAGTGTAATAACTGCAGACGAATGGAGCCACACCTATACCAGGCAGCAGGCAGCCTTCCCGCTACAATATGTAAAGCACAACAAGTTTTGGCCGTCGGTAGCCCGTGTAAACAACACCTATGGCGACCGGAACCTGATATGCACCTGCGAACCTACAGAAGCCTACATGGAAGCTGAAGGATAAAAACCGGATTCAATATGATTGATAAAAGAAACCCGCTGTATGGCGGGTTTCTTATTTATGTTTTCTTTCTACTTCTTCTATAGCATCGCTCACTGCAAGTATGGCACTGTATGTGGGTTGTGCCCCTTCCATTGGCACCATATCGTAACGGCCAAGGGGAGACCATGTCATATAAAACCTGGGGAAGCCTTTTATATTCACTTCGTAGTAAACGCCATCCTGCCGCACTTCGGGGATGATAGCTGCGAAGGCAGATTTGCCATCGTAAAAAATGCGCTTTGTAAAATTGCGGGCCATGCCGCAAAGGTAATGTGCGATGGTATGCAGTGGCGCAGGCCTGCTTAAAATGTTGGTTATTTCCTAAACATGTTTACTATGCGTAACAACCCGTCTATACTTACCTCTACAGACTTGAAGCCCATGCGTGAAGATAAAAAGATACCCGTATGTGGTATGTTGGGTACTATAGTAGTATCAACGCGGGGCAGGGCATGTACTTTCATGTTAACACTAAAAGCCTGGCTGGTAGCTACCGCATTAGCTATATCATCTTTATACAAAGCCAGCAAGCACACTGAATACAAAGCTGCAGCCCATAAAAAAGACTTACCTGCAAAAACAAAGACCTTGGAGTACCTGCTTTTCATATATGAAGCTTAGGCAATAAAGATAGGAAATAAATAATTATGAAAGCAAAAAGTATTAACGTGCTTCAACCACTTCTTCTTTCTTCAGTGCCTGCAGGAAACGCAGCACTGCACTCATGTCCTTCATCTTATCCACCAGCAGCATAAAGTTCTTCCCTACCTGCTTCAGGCGGGCATTGTTGGTGCGGGTTTGTATGTACTGCATGATATACTTAAAAGTCTCTGACTCAAAATAGGGCGAATCGGGGTTGCTGACAAAGTACAGGCGCACACTCTCATTTTTCATAATGAGCTTTTCAAAACCAAGCTCGCAGGCCAGCTGGCGGCAACGCAGGGTAGTGAACAGATCTTTTACCTGTTGCGGTATTGGCCCAAAGCGGTCTGTGAGTTCGGTAGCAAAAGCAACCATTTGCTCTTCGGTCTCCAGGTTATCCAACTGAGAATACAAGGATAAGCGCTCGGTGATATTTGCCACATAGGTATCAGGTATTAATATTTCAAGATCGGTATCAACAGCGCAGTCACTCACAAAATCTCTTTTGCGGTCCATCTCTTCACTGAATACGTCCTTGAAGTCTGTGGTCTTCAATTCGCGCATGGCCTCGTCCAGTATCTTGTGATACATTTCAAAGCCTATTTCTGCTATAAATCCGCTTTGCTCGCCACCCAGCATATTGCCGGCACCGCGTATGTCCAGGTCGCGCATAGCTATCTGAAAACCGCTGCCGAGCTCATTAAATTGTTCCAGCGTTTGCAAACGTTTACGACTATCATTGGGCAGGGTGCTCAACGGCGGTGCTAATAAATAGCAAAACGCTTTCTTGTTGCTTCGCCCTACACGGCCGCGCAGCTGGTGCAGATCGCTAAGACCAAACTGGTGGGCATTATTGATGATGATGGTATTGGCATTGGCAATATCCACGCCACTTTCTACTATATTGGTACAGCACAGTACATCGTACTTGCGCTCTATAAAATTGAACAGGGCCTCTTCCAGCTTGTGGCCTTCCATCTGTCCGTGTGCCATACCGATCTCCAGATCGGGACATAGATTGCGCAACAAATTGGCCATCTCGGGCAGGCTCTGTACCCGGTTGTGTATAAAATACACCTGCCCGCCACGTTCCGTCTCAAAATAAATGGCTTCGCGCAGGGCATATTCATCAAATACAAGCACCTCTGTATGCACCGGTTGGCGATTGGGTGGCGGGGTATTGATGATACTCATATCGCGCGCATTCATGAGTGAGAACTGCAGTGTACGCGGTATGGGCGTTGCGGTAAGAGTAAGGGTATCTACATTAGCCTTCAGCTCGCGCAGTTTTTCTTTGGCGGTTACACCAAATTTCTGCTCCTCATCTATTATCAATATACCCAGGTCTTTAAACTTTGCATCCTTGCTCAGTATGCCATGGGTACCAATGAGTATATCTATTTTACCTTCTTCCAGTTTTTTAAATGTCTCTTTCTTTTCCTTGGCCGACTTAAAACGGTTGATGTAATCTACCGTGCAGGGAAAATCTTTCAGGCGTTCTTTAAACGTTTGGTAGTGCTGGAACGCCAATATGGTAGTGGGTACCAGTACTGCTGCCTGCTTGCTATCGGCAACACTTTTAAAGGCTGCGCGTATGGCTATCTCTGTTTTGCCAAAACCCACATCGCCGCACACCAGCCTGTCCATAGGTGATGGTGATTCCATATCCCTTTTCACATCCACAGTAGCCTTGCTCTGGTCGGGGGTATCCTCGTAAAAGAAAGAGGCTTCCAGTTCTGTTTGCATATAACTATCGGGCGAGTGTGCAAAGCCTTGCGATGCCTTGCGACGGGCATAAAGTTTTATCAGGTCTGCAGCAATATCTTTTACCTGCTTCTTGGTTTTGTTCTTTAGCTTTTCCCATGCATCGCTACCCAGCTTGTTCACCTTAGGCACACTGCCTTCCTTACCTGTGTACTTGCTTATTTTGTGCAGGCTATTGATGTTCACATACAACACATCATTATCGCGGTATATAATGCGGATGGCCTCTTGCATGTTACCATTCACCTCTATTTTTTGCAGGCCGCTATATAATCCCACACCATGATCAATATGTGTTACGTAATCGCCGGGCTGCAGTTCGCGCAAGGCGCGTAGTGTTAATGCTTTGCCCTTTGTGTAAGCCTGTTTTACATTGTACTTATGGTACCGCTGAAAAATCTGGTGATCTGTGTAGCAGGCCACCTTCTTTTCATGGTCAATAAAACCTTTACTTATAGATGTGGGTACAGGTACAAAATTGATCTTGGCATCCAGATCTTCAAAAATGCTTCTCAACCGTTCTAACTGCTTGGGGTTGTCGGCAAATATATATGGTGTGTAACCTGCGGTGCTGCGCACCTGCAGGTCTTTTATCAGCATGTTGAACTGGCGATTAAATACAGGCTGCTCTTCAGTTGCAAACTGCAATGTTGCATCAACCGGGCTACCGGTTATTTTTTCCAATGAATGGTTGTACCACTCTATAAGGTGACGTTGCAGCAGTTTCTCTTTCCAGGCATCAGCATATTCAAAGTCGGACCTATTTAGCTCTTTCAACAACTGTTCATCCTGGTCTATTGCTACGGTGCCCACGTTTATTGTTTCGGGCAGGTCGTGCTCCAGCTTACCTATGCGGCCAATAGTAAAGTCAAAATCTTTGGCCCAGATCACTGTATTCTCAGGCAGGAAATCGAGCAGCGAAATTTTCTCCTTACTGTCAAAATTTGTTTCGATGTTTGGCAATATAGAAACCGAGAGCAGCTTCCTTTCAGACAGTTGCGTCTCAGGATTGAAGATGCGTATGCTATCCACCTCGTTACCAAACAGTTCTATACGGTATGGGTGCTCATTACCAAAGGAGTAGATATCTAATATACCACCGCGCATGGCAAACTGCCCGGGCTCATACACAAAATCTTCCCTGCGGAAACCCAGAGTTACAAAAAGATCCAGCAGGGAATCCACCTTCAGTGTTTCCCCAACTTTTATGCTGATCATGTTGCCCGCCAGTGAAGTGGGGTTGACTACCTTTTCAAACAGGGCTTCGGGGTATGTGACCAGTACTTTTTTATGGGTGGTTACATTGCTGAATTTGGTAAGCGCCTCGGTACGCAGCATAACGTGGCTGCTATTGAGGTCTGTAAAATTGCCGCTACGCTTGAAGGAATCTGGGAAAAAACAGATATCCAGTGCATTGGTCAGGTGCTCCAGATCGTTGTGGAAGTAAGCAGCCTCTTCTTTATCGGTTAAAATAAAAACGTGGTTCACGTCTGTAGCCTGCCAGATGGCGGTAGCAATAAAGTCGATAGAAGAGCCCCTGAGGTTATCCAGATAAGCCCTTATCTTGTTACCGGGCAATGAAATGCCGGCCGCTAATTGTTTTAAGCGGATATCATTTTGATACAAACCCAGCAAAACAGGCAAATTCATCCGCCGCAAAATTACGAAAAGAAAGGTTGCCGCAATTGCCGCAATGCACTTTTATTATTATTTTACACTGGTATGAAACGTACCCTTCTCATCAGTTTGTTATTTATCGCTTCCTGCAAAACGTGGGATGGCGATGATAAAGAGATGTTTTACCAGTCGTGCATGGACGATGCAAAGGGTTGGGCAGGGAGTGAGGCTAATGCTAAAACCTATTGCGATTGTGTGATGGAAAAAGTAATGAAGAAATTCCCCAACGAAACTGATGCCCTGGAGCATATTGACAGCGTGATAAATGACCCTGAGATACGGAGTTGTAAGAAAAGCATTGGCAAATAAAAAAGGATACACAACAGTACACAAGCATCCTGTTCTGTATCCTGAACCTGTTATCACTAAATATTTTTAGTCGATAGAACCTCTCCTTATAAAGCCAAGCAGTAGTGATATGATGGCCAACACCAGCAATACATGTATTATACTGCCTGCACTCCATACAAATTCTCCTAATACCCAACCTATGATCAGGATAACTGCGATGATATACAATAGTGATCTCATGGTGAAATAGTTTTTTAGTTTGTTTAACATTCAATAAATACTATGCCACGCTATATAAATTGGAGAAAAGAAGCCATATTTGGATGTATGTAAATTACATGCCATAAGAGGTAAAAGAGAAATAGGGGAAATAAAAAAGGGCTAAGAATAGCCCCTTACAGTTGTATCTATGTAAAAAAATCAAAGACTTTGACTGTGGGATGATCGCGAAGTTTAAAGGCGGTGAAAAAAAATACAGCTAGGAGCACCTTTCAAAATTCCCGGGTTGTTTTTGTGGAAACTTAGTCCTCAAACCTCCAGACTTTAAGATTATCCACTTCCACTATCTTGTCCTCATCTCCGTTGTAGAAGGATATGCTTATACTATTAAAAGGCTGGGTAGGCATTTCTGTGTCTATCCATAAATCTTGCTTATTACCGTGATGCATAAACCTATCCACGCTTATCATCTGCTTCTTCACCTCTGCGGTGCTGTTGTAAAACTTAAGGATGAATTGCGCCATGTGCCATGGCTCCCAGGCTTCCATGGGCCTATAAAATGTAGCTTCGGCACGTACCCATCCTGGCGTTTGCGGTGTATATGCAAACGAATAGCTCTTTGAATATGGGTGCGCTTTGTCTAAACACAAAGACCGGTTACCTGCTATTGGTGGCAGGCTGCAATGATTTTCCGTATCGTTTTCAAAATCATTTTCGTATAGCAACTTTTTATTATTCAGTGTTCCGGTGTATATTTTGTCATACCTATCCAATAACTTCTTTTTTTCTTCCGGTATAGTAAACCTGCCTATCACCGACCAGTAGTACGGATTATTCATGTAAGGATCGTAAGCATTGCCTGCGTGCTCTATGTAAGTAAACCATATATTTATATATAAGAATAAAATAAAAATGGGACCCAATATTATAAGCCATACTTTCTTACGCAACATTACCTCAAGCAAAGTAGCTATGGGCAATATAAGTATAGGATAACTTTGCACCATGGCCCGCCCACCAAACCACCATATATCCCAGGAGCTGACGACATAAAAATTGAGCAGGAAAAAAGACAATATCATTATCCTGTTCCTGCCATATTTTACAAAGGGTATCAATCCAACAAAGGCAAACATCATCATGGGGGTAAATGTGAACCAGCCACTGCGAAAGCTAAGCGGATAATCGTACAGATGTGGGTGCAACCAGGAGAATCCCTGGTCCTGGTAGCTATATACTATCCAGTGCCCCGATGCATACTTCCAGTACATCATTTGTACAGATACCACAGCTGCAGCACATACTGCAGTTACCAGTATGAACTTCAAATTCTTTTTAAAGAAAGCAAGACGTTCTCTAATGGCCTGTGCGGAAAAACTTTCCATTCCCCAAAGCAGTGGTATGAGGCATGAAATAGCCTCTGTGGGGCGGGTAAGTGTAAGCAAACCCATTAAAAATCCGGTAATAGCCGCATATTTTGCATTCGGCTTCTCGTAATAAGCACGGGTGGATAACAGCAGGAATACATACAGTGTGAATAACCAGGTATGCGACATACCCGTATCTATAGCGCCGTAATTAAGATAGTTGGTACCGAATACCAGTATAAATAATGCAAGGGCTACTACAGTATCACTGTAATATTTCTTCAAAAACCTCCTGAAATACCATAGCCCTATCAAAGACATAATAAGGCCTCCCACTTGTATGGCAAACTGGTATGGAGCTGAAAAGCCATCGGCAGGATAACCCATAGCTTTTGCTGCAAAATGCGCAGCTGTAAAATACGGAAGGAACATGACCGCCATACCGGAAGAGTACTTCATTACGTAATTGCCACTACTACTGTCCAGGAATGCTTCCTGGAAATCAGGAGTCGGCGCATACTTTTTGAGTACGCTATCTTTAAACTGCTGATGTTTGAGGTCCTTATAAATAAACACTGAAGGCAGGTACCAATAGTAACCACTCACGTCCCATGCTATTGTTGCCTGCTCATGAGGTTGCTTCCGTCGTGGGTAAAAACTAAATGAAGCATACAACATCAACAACAAACAAGAAAAGTAGGATATACGGGATAGCATAGTAAAATATTGGTTTGAAAAACATACCGACAGGGTTTGTCGCTTTCATCAAGTCCTTTACTCATTAAAGCCCCATACTTTCAGGTTGTCAGCTTCTAGTATTTTATCTTTTTCTCCGTTGTACAGCAATATGGTTACACTATCAAATGGTTGTGGTGGTGTTCTTACGTCTAGATAAATATCTCTTGCATCCCTGTTATGCATAAACCGGTCTATTCTTATCATTTGTATTTTGATCTCTTTGTCCTTGTTGTAAAACTTAACATTGAACTGCGCCATATTCCACACATCCCAGTCTTCATTTGGCCGACGGAAGGTAGCTTCTGCACGCATCCATTTCAGATTACCAGGAGCATACGCAAATGTGTAGTTAGGTGAGTACTTATGCTCCTTATCCAGGCAGAGCGACCGGGTACCGGAAATGGGGGGAAGCGTACAGTGGCTGGTAGTATCGTTCTCGAAATCGTTTTGATACAAGAGTTGTTTGTCTTTGGGTGTACCGGTAAACAGTTCATCTTGGTTGTCCAGTAGTTTCCATACCTCATCATTTATGGTAAACCTGCCTACTACTGCTTTGTAGTAATGCTTATTCATCATATCGGGCACGTATATGTCATTGCGGTGTTCGGCATAGGTAATCCAGATATTCATAAACACGAACACCAATATCATGGGAATGAGCGCTATTTGCAAGATGCGTTTGCGTGCCATGGCTTCCATTAACGCTGCTATCGGGATCATCAGTACCGGGTAGCTTTGCACCATAGCACGGCCACCATACCACCATACATCCCACGCGCTCACTATGTAATAGTTGAGCAGGAAGAAAACCAATATTGCTACTTTATTCTTGCCATTTATTATAAACGGGATGATACCAACAAAGGCCAGCACCATCATAGGTGTATAGGTGAGCCAGCCGCTACGAAAGCTTACTGAATAGTTATAGAAATGTGGTCGTAACCAAGAAAACCCCTGGTCCTGGTAACTATAAACCAACCAATGCCCACTGGCATACTTCCAGTATATAAGCTGTATAGAAATAACTGCGGCGGCACAGACGGCTGTTATCAACAACTGAGCAGCATGAGTTTTAAAGAAATTAAACCGTTCTTTTATTACAGCAAAGGAAATACTGTTAATTCCCCATAGTATAGGTATAAGACAGCTGATGATCTCTGTAGGGCGGGTAAGCGTAGCAAGCCCAATAAGCAAACCAATAGCTACAGCATACTTCACCTTTGGGGTTTGGTAGTAGTAGTGTGTAGCCAGCAGCAAGAATACATAAACCGTAAACAGCCAGTTGTGGCTCATGGCCGTATCTATAGCGCTGTAGTTGAGGTAGTTGGTACCAAATACCAATATCAACAACACTATGGCCACTACGCCATCGCTATAATATAGTTTCAAAAACTTCCTGAAGAACCAAAGGCCCAACAAGGCCACCAGTACACCACCTATTTGTAAAGACAACTGGTAGGGTGCCGAGAAGCCGTCAGCAGGATAACCCAGGGCACCCGCCAGCAGGTGCGCAGCAGTAAAGAATGGCAAACTCATTACTGCCACACCCGATGAGTACTTCATAATATAGCTGCCACTGGCGCTATCCATAAATACCTGTTGGGCATCGTAGGTGGGGTGGTATTTGTTTATAATGCTGTCTTTAAAAGATTGGTGCTTGGCATCGTGATAAATAAGGAATGCCGGTAAGTACCAATAATACCCACTTGCATCCCAGCTTATTGTTGCTTCTGAATTGCCCTGTTTCCATTTAGGATAAAAACTAAATGAGGCGTACAGCATGAGTAAAGCGCAGACAAAATAAGAGATCCGGGAAAGCATGGTTAAATGTACGTTTAATCGTTAAAAACAGCTAACTGTTAGTACACATGCGGCGCGTAGGGTATTACTTTGTTTTCTTTTACCTCACCTGTCAGCGCGTCTATAATTACCATATCATCTTTTACCGTATTATGGCCGCTTGTATTCTTTTCATTCCAGATGGTACGTAAAACGATCCATACATAGTCGCGGCCCGGTGCAGTACTGTGTACATAAGCATATGGTTCTGAAATGCTATAGTGTAATGGTTGCTGCAAGGCGATCTCTATAGCATTCCCCTTAGTTATAAACCTGCAACTATCATCATCAATTGCAAACCTGGGCACAAAGCCCCTATCGATATCCTCTACCAGGTGCAAAGCCGTATCCAGGTACACCGTAATGCCTTCTGTAATGGTATCCATGCACGGACATTTAGGATAAGGCATCAGGAAATTGTAATGCACCGCCACACTCATAAAATGCTTGCGTGTCTTCCCTTTACCCAACTTTTTAAAGCGCTCTTTCTTCTTTTTTTCGTAGCTGTAGTAACTACCCTTATTATCGGGTAGGCAGTAATGAAACAATGTTCCCATTTTAACCGACAGTATGCTATCGGCCTGCGCCATTATCTGTACGTTGCTGTAACGCTGCCCGTAGCAGGCACCACACATTAATACCAACCAACAACAGGCAATGAAACGTTTCATGTTATTTTAAAATTAATAAAATTTATTTCAGCCTGTATATTTCTGCCCACAAACCATTGTGTTCCGTTCTGTAAATCAAGCTGTTTTTGTACTTATTCTTTATACCATCGTAAATACCACTGGGCTCAATATTGTTGAATATTACAAGTTGGGTGGTGTCTGTAATCTGCTTCTCAACATGTATAAATTCCTTTTGTTGGATAAAACCTGTATTGGGGTCGGTAAGATGTGCATAGTCCTGGTAACTGCTAGCTGTAATGTAGTTGGTATAATATTGGTTTCGCTGCAGGTACTGCACTATCTCCTGCTGCAACTTCATTCCGTCAAAAGCTCCCATGTTAGTATCTCCCAACCCTTTACTATTCCTTAAACCGTAAATACCTATAAGTGCAATCGCCATCAATACTGCTATATAAATTGGTGCATAGATCAAGGCTATCATCCTATCCAGGTAATAGCAAGTAAGTATAAGAACCATAAGCAGTGCGGGTATTGTATATCTTGTAGTATAAAAGTTAACGGCACAGAAGCAGATGTAAAGCACTATAAAATATATTCCTAACTGAATAAACGTGCTGCTTGCTTTATCATTCGTACCTGTGAATGCTCTCAATACTTTCGACATTCCTACTACAGACAACATTAATGTCAGCGCCAATACCCTTCTCGATATAAGGTGTCCATAGCCTCCGCTAATGCAGATATATACCTGTACAGCAATAAGTAAAGGAAGCAAGTATTTTGTCTTTCTTGTTTTAATGGCAATGATCACTGACCCTAATAAAACAATACAGAATAGATACCTGCGGCAATCATCATTGAACAGAATTTGCACCATGTATTTTATCTTGTCCCAGTCGTATGCCCACCCGAAAGATATATACCCGATATGCTCAGGAAAAAAGAACCAGCCATTCAGTAATCTCTGTGCTATAAAAAAACCGGCTATACCCATGCCTGCAAATAAAACAGGTAAAAAATTAGCTAGCCGCTCTTTTTGCGGTGTTGTTTTACTGAACAGTTTTATTATAGCATCTGTACCCAATAGCAGCCCGGTAACCATCCCGCTTTCTTTGGTAAGCAACAATGCGAGTAAAGAGATAAAAGTAAGTATGTGCTTACGGGTACTATAGAAATAGATGCTCAGCAAAGACAAGAGCGCCACCATGATCTCTGGCAGCAACATGGTTGACTGTACAAAAAATATAACCTGCAGTGGGAAGATGGCCAGTGTGAGCAGCGCTGTTCTTTTATTAAACAAATGCCTGCACACCTCATATGCACTAATGATAAGCAGCACAAACAACAGCAATGCAAATGCATGTTGCGAGAAAGCACTGGGGCCAAAGATCTTCATCCATGCAGCTGCACAAAAATAGAACAGCAACGGATGCCCCCTCGAGTAATCTGTATCAATAGCATTTGGCATCAGGCTGGCACCGTGTTGGTACATCAGCCGTATGGCAGGCTCATAGCTCCACGATTCGTCCCAATAAAAAGGATAATAGAGATGGGGAATTTTATAGGCAATAAAGGCTACAACAGCTAACCACAGTATCCACCTATCTTTAAAATAATTGAGGACCGTTGAGGTATTGCTGAACATATAGGATGGATTTATCCACAATATATTTATTGTAGTCTGAATAGCTGCATATGCACAAGCTGGTAGTAATAAAAAAGCCGCCTCATTTGTTTGAGGCGGCTGAATTTCTATTGCCCTGGAATAGTTTAATATTCATCTTCGTTGAAGAAGAAGTCCTCCTGTGTAGGATAGTCGGGCCATATGTCTTCTATACCTTCATATATTTCACCTTCGTCATCAAGTTCCTGCAGGTTCTCAACAACTTCCAGTGGAGCGCCAGAGCGAATGGCGTAATCTATCAATTCGTCCTTGGTGGCTGGCCAGGGTGCGTCTTCAAGATGAGAGGCAAGTTCTAATGTCCAAAACATATTATGAATTTAATTATTTTATATAGAATCACGCAAATGTAACGTATTTTTTATGTACATAACAAAATAGTACCCGCAGATATTATTTAGGACACCAGCAATACGATTATAGTTGGTTTTGCCGAAAAATATCCCCCTTTTTTATACCACTTTATCCACGTTATCTGTAAAACGGCGAGTTGCCAGAGATTATTATCTTGTCCATCAGCTTTATATCTGTTGGGCTCTTTTATTGCAAAGTCTGTTTACATTTACAACATGTTATCTGCCAACAACCTTTATAAAAAATATGGTACGCTTACCGTAGTCAATGGTGTATCTCTACAGGTGGCACCGGGCGAAATAGTGGCTATAACAGGCCCGTCAGGGGCAGGCAAAAGTACACTGCTACACTTGCTGGGTGCACTGGATAAACCAGATAACGGTACCGTTACCATAAACAATACCGATGTGTTTGCCCTTAACGGCAAGAAGCAGGCGCGCTTCCGCAACAAGCATATGGGTTTTGTTTTTCAATTTCACCATCTGCTGCCAGAGTTTAGCGCGGTTGAGAACGTAGCCGTACCGTTATGGATAAGTGGGAAAGGCCGTAAAGAAGGTATAGCACTGGCTACAGGCGCATTGCAGGCCGTAGGGCTGGGCAGCAAGCTGGAGAATAAACCGGGAGAACTATCGGGTGGCGAACAGCAACGTGTTGCCATAGCACGTGCGCTGGTCAATAAACCATCCATCATCATGGCCGATGAGCCTACAGGCAACCTGGACACAGCCAATGCCCATGCCATACACGAGCTGTTCCTGCAGCTGAGGGATAAATTCGGGCAAACCTTTGTAATGATCACACACAACGAAACATTGGCAGACATGACGGACCGCAAACTGACCATGCTGGATGGAAAAATTGTGGACGAGATAAGAAATAACAGTTAGCGTTTACCATTAGCTTTATTCATCTATAACTGTTTGTGTGCCTCGTTTATCATAAAAGCGCCCCTTATGTATCGCAATTACCTTATATCTTCGGCCAAAAAGGGATAATAAATTGTTTGGCCCCTATATAATTACTTCCTGCGAGAAATAAAATTTTATTCTACTTTTACATTTTCGCAAAAAGTATATTTTTGCACAACAAAATTAAATGATTGACCATGTCTGAAATTGCAAATCGCGTTAAGAAAATTATTGTGGACAAACTTGGTGTTGACGAATCAGAGGTAACACCTGAAGCAAGTTTTACTAATGACCTGGGCGCTGACTCACTGGACACAGTAGAACTGATCATGGAATTCGAAAAAGAATTCAATATCTCTATCCCTGATGAACAAGCTGAAACCATCACCACAGTTGGTCAGGCTGTTGCTTACCTGGAAGAACACGTAAAGTAATTATCAAATTTTTTTAGTAACCGGATTGTTTCGATGAATAGATCGCTAAAGCGCGTTGTCGTTACCGGTATCGGTGCCCTTACGCCATTAGGCAACACTGTACCTGCATACTGGGACGGACTGGTTAATGGAGTTTCGGGTGCCGATTTCATTAAACAATTTGATGTAACCAAGTTCAAAACAAAATTCGCCTGTGAGTTGAAGGATTTCAACCCGGAGAATTATTTTGAGCGCAAAGAGGCAAGGAAACTTGACCGTTTTTCGCAGATAGCCTTAGTGGCTGCTGCCGAGGCGGTAAAGCATTCCGGCATTGATGCGCCGGGTATAAACCCCGACCGTGTGGGTGTGATCTGGGCTTCCGGCATAGGAGGTATGATCACGTTTATACAGGAAATGAAGAACTTTAATGAAGGTGATGGAACGCCCCGTTTTAATCCTTTCTTTATACCTAAGATGATTTTGGATATTGCTTCAGGGCATATATCTATGAAATATGGCTTCCGCGGGCCCAATTTTGCCACGGTGAGTGCATGTGCATCATCTACCAATGCTATAATAGACGGTTTCAACTACATAAGGCTGGGCATGGCCGATGCTTTTGTGTGCGGCGGCAGTGAAGCCGTGGTAACAGAAGCAGGCATAGGTGGCTTTAACGCCATGAAAGCCCTTTCTGAACGCAATGATGACCCCAAAACAGCTAGCCGCCCCTTCGATAAGGACCGCGACGGTTTTGTATTGGGCGAAGGCGGATGTGCTTTGATACTGGAAGAATATGAGCACGCCCTTGCAAGAGGCGCTAACATAATAGCAGAAGTGGCCGGCGGCGGTATGAGTGCCGATGCCTATCACCTTACAGCACCGCATCCTGAAGGCCTTGGCGCGTTCAACGTAATGAAGAATGCACTTGCTGATGCAGGGATGAAACCTGAAGACATTGACTACATCAATGTACATGGTACATCTACCCCGCTGGGCGATATAAGCGAAACCGCGGCTATACAGCGTGTATTTGGCGAGCATGCTTACAATGTAAACATCAGCAGTACCAAATCTATGACCGGTCACCTATTAGGTGCTGCCGGCGCTATAGAAGCTGTTGCCACTATACTAGCCATGGTAAACGATACAGTACCACCTACCATTAACCACTTTACAGACGACCCGGAATTTGACCCACGCCTCAACTTCACCTTTCACAAGGCACAGAAGCGCGTCATAAGGGCTGCACTCAGTAATACATTTGGTTTTGGCGGGCACAATGCCTCTGTTATCTTTAAAAAATACGAAAAGTAGCTGTGCGGCGGTTCACCTCACGCATCTTACAATTATTCTCGCCCAACAAGCAGTTAATATCACAGCTTGAACACCTTCTGGGGTTTACCCCTATCAGGATAGGCTACTACCAGGTAGCGCTCATGCACCGCTCCAAACTGGAGGAAGTGCAGGAAAACAATGAGCGTATGGAGTTCCTGGGCGATGCTATATTGGGCGCTATAATTGCCGAATATCTCTTTAAAAAATACCCCTACCGTACAGAGGGCTACCTTACTGAGTTGCGCTCACGCATTGTGCGCCGCGAAACACTCAACAATGTAGCCCTTCGCATGGGCCTCAACAAAATGGTGCAGTACAACCAGAACGACCGGGGCCTTAGCCGCAGCCATATTTTTGGCAACGCGCTTGAAGCCCTTATAGGCGCTGTGTACCTGGATCAAGGCTTTGCAAAGACCCGCCGCTTCATCATTAAGCAAATGGTGAAGAACTATATAGACCTGGACATACTGGAAAGCACTGATACCAATTATAAGAACCAGCTCCTTAGCTGGGCACAACGCAGCGGCCAGGTGCTCACCTTCGACACTATGGAGGAGCGTATGGAAGGCACACGCAAACTTTTTGTAGTAGGCATAATGCTGGATGGCGTACTGGTAGCCAGTGGCAGCGGCTACAATAAGAAAGAAGCCGGCCAGGTTGCCGCCCAAAAGGCACTTGAAATATTAGGACCTGGCGAAATAGGTGGTTAGAACTTCTTTTTTTCATGGAGTATCTTTATGCTAATACTAACCAGATACAGCCAATCATAATACAAAGTGCCTTTTTTGTTCATTTGGGTAGTTTTCTTTTTAAAGGATTAACCAAAATGGCATTTGCGTCTTGCACGAAAGCTGTGTCGGCATCCTTATCTTTATATCTCCTTTTTAACCTTTCATCAACATGGACAACCTCATTTTTGAAAAAGTAGATAATTATATAGCCGAACTGCTTGCACCGGAAGACAAAGCTCTTACCGACACGTTGGACAGTATAGAAAGGGAGGGAATACCCAGCATAAGTGTATCTGCACCGCAGGGTAAATTTCTGCAGGTAATGGCACTTGCCTGTAATGCAAAAAATATACTAGAGCTGGGTACTCTTGCCGGATATAGCACCATATGGCTTGCACGCACATTGCCTGAAGATGGCAAAATTATTACTGTTGAATTTGATGAGCACCACGCTGCTGTAGCTCAAAAAAATATTGACAATGCCGGGCTTTCAGCCAAAGTAAATATAAGGATAGGTAAGGCCATTGACATCCTTCCACAAATTTTAGCCAATGAAGAAGGCCCTTTTGACCTGGTATTTATTGATGCTGATAAGCCGCCCTACAAAGAGTATTTTGAATATGCCTTACAACTATCCAGGCCAGGCACCATTATCATATGCGATAATGTGGTGAGGAACGGAGCCATACTGGATGAAAATACCACTGACGAAAGGGTGCAGGGTGTACAACGGCTCAACAAATTCCTTTCTACATGCAATAAGGTCACTGCTACTATTATGCAAACAGTAGGCGCAAAAGAATACGACGGAATGGCTATAGCAATTGTAAAATAATTGCCCGTTATTCTATATCATATCAGCAATGCAATAACCCCATTTAGTGGCTTGCATTGCTGTGATTTCCTTTCTTATTGTGGGTATTATCCACGATAACATCACTTAAAAGAATACGCTTTCAGATACTTTGCTTCTATCATCCCCTTATTACCACTCACCTGGTAATAATCGTAAAAGGTTTTTTTGTCGTTACCGTAATGAAAACCAATAATGTAAGTATATGGTGCCGTCCCTTTCTTTATTAACGGCTTTAGTTTTTCACCACCACGCGGCATGGTAAACTGGCTGGCAGCGGTATTGGGCCCCCATTCTGCTATTACATCGTAAACACCATAAGCAGCACTATTGGTACCGGCTTTTATGGTTACTTTATAGGTAAAATTATTAGGGTCATCTGCTATTTTTACACTGTCTGCCGCAACTGTATTGCCGGCAGGCGGCGGCGTATAGGTGCCATTATCTCCATCGTTATCCTTATGCCCACTGCACGATGCCACTATGAGCAGTACAAATGAGCAGCAAAACAAAATACATTTTTTCATCGCGTGCAAAAATAAGGCATGGTATGAAATGTGCAGTATTTTATTCGCAGATGGCAGTTTAAGAGTTAACCCTTAAGGGGGTAATAAAAAGGTTTGCGTACATTTAACCTCATATCCAAATGCCAACCAATGAAATTTAATATTAACCACAAAAAATGGGCGGTGCCCTTTATGTTATTAATGGGAACACAAATGCTAAACACAAGCTGCCATAATAGCACCACGCAGCAAACCACTACAACCGATACCACCAAAGTGGTTGCTGACGGTTATGACAGCACCTTTAAGGTGGAGGCTGAAGCGTTTGCAGACCTGCAATTACTGCGCTACCAGGTGCCGGGCTTCAACAGCCTGAGCCTGCAACAGAAAAAACTGGCTTACTACTTATACCAGGCAGCGCTGAGCGGCAGGGACATAATATATGACCAGAAGAGCAAGTACGGCATATTACTACGCAAAACAATAGAGACCGTTTACGGCACTTACAAAGGGGATAAGAATAGTGATAACTGGAAGAAGTTTGAAGTGTATTGCGGACGGTTCTGGTTCAGCAATGGCAACCACCACCATTACAGCAACGAGAAATTCTTACCTGAATGCCCCTATGAATACTTTGCTGAAATAGTGAAGAATAGTGATACCACACAGCTGCCTAAAGGTGCACAAAGTGTTGATGCTTTCCTGGCTACCATTAAGCCAATCATCTACGACCCTAAAGTAGAGCCAAAGGTAGTGGATCAACGCCCCAACATTGACAACGTGGCCAATTCATCCAACAACTTTTATGAAGGGGTTACGCAAAAAGAAGTAGAAGCTTTCTACAGTAAGTTTGACACGAAAGGTAATGCACCATCTTGGGGCTTGAATAGTAAAGTAGTGAAAGTAAACGGCCAGGTGACAGAGAAAGTATGGAAAAGCGGTGGCATGTATGGCGCAGCAATTGACCAGATCATTGGCTGGTTGCAAAAAGCGGCAGATGTTGCTGAAGACACTGCACAAAAACAGGCGCTTATGCTGCTGGTGGATTTTTACAAAACCGGCGATCTCAAGACCTGGGACAACTACAATATAGCATGGGTTAGCGATACCAAAAGCCGGGTAGATGTTGTGAATGGTTTTATAGAAGTTTATCTGGATGCCATTGGCAAAAAGGGCAGCTTTGAAAGCACTTTGTCTATTAAAGACCTGGAAGAAACAAAACGTATTGAAGCCATAGCCAACCAGGCCCAGTGGTTTGAAGACAACTCGCCTATAATGCCCGCACATAAAAAGAAATCGGTAAAGGGCATTACAGCAAAAGCAATAACTGTAATAGTAGAAAGTGGCGATGCCGCCCCTAGTACACCAATAGGTATAAACCTGCCCAACGCCGACTGGGTGCGCAAGGAACATGGTTCAAAATCAGTATCGCTCAGCAACATCATCCATTCATACAATGTAAGCAGTGCCAAAAGCGGTATGCTGGATGAGTTTGCAGTAAACGATACAGTATTACAGCGCATGAAAAAATATGGCGCTTTGGCATCTGACCTGCATACCGATATGCATGAATGTATAGGCCATGCTTCAGGACAAATAAACCCCGGTGTAGAGACTACCGACAAAACACTGAAGAACTACGCAAGTACACTTGAAGAAGCCCGTGCCGACCTGGTAGGCCTGTACTTCATAATGGATCAGAAACTGATAGACATTGGTGTAATGCCAAGTATGGATGTGGCTAAAGCAGAGTACGACAGCTACATGATGAACGGCCTGATGACCCAGCTTACCCGTTTGAAACCAGGTGAACAACTGGAAGAAGCACACATGCGCAACCGCCAAACTATAGCACGCTGGGCCTACGAACATGGCAAGAAAGACAACGTAGTGGAGTTTGTAAAGAAGAATGGTAAAACATATGTGCAGGTAAACGATTACAATAAGCTGCGTACGTTGTTTGGCGAATTGCTGAAAGAAATGCAGCGCATAAAAAGCGAAGGCGACTATAACGCAGGTAAAGACCTGGTAGAAAACTATGGCGTAAAAGTTGACCCTGTACTGCACAAGGAGATCCTGGAGCGCTTTGCCAAACTGGGTATAAAGCCATACAAGGGCTTTGTACAGCCTAAACTGGAAGCTGTTATGAATGGCAACGACATAACAGATGTGAAAGTTACCTACCCAGAAAGCTTTTACAGCCAAATGATGGAATACGGCAAGAAATACGCCTTCCTTCCAACCGTGAACTAGGCGAAGTAATTTATAATAAAAATGGGCTGGCTACAAAGTAACCAGCCCATTTTTATTTGCTGTCACAGGCTTATTTGCCCTGCAATATATTTTGGTATTCCCCGGCTGGTTGCTGTATCAGCGCCATTGCCTTTTCCAGGTCTTTATCATATATAAGGCTCTGGGCAATGCGGCCGCGCTGGTAGTAGTAGCGCGATACGATCTCGTTTTCCAGCACGTGTGCTATGCCCTCTTTAAACTTCATCAGGTCCTGTTTCTTATCGTGTGATATTTTTTCCTGCAGCGCATCAAACTGGTTTTTTGAGTCGTCGTAATACTTCTCTTTTTCTGCAGCATGCTTCAATGAGTCAAATGCTTCTTCAGTTTCCGTCTTGTAAGCATAGTCTTTATTATCCAGCCACTTCACAAAACTGTTATATTCTGCATCTGTAAGTGTAAACTTATCGGGGCTGGCAATAGTGGGGTGCTGGTGCGCATAGTCAGATGCATAGTCAAAGAAATAGTTCTTGGTGTATAGTGTAATTACTATCTGGCTGATAGATTCTTCTTTCAGTTTCACATCAGGTTCCACTCCGCCACCGCTCAGCACCTTGCGGCCGTTCTTTGTTTTATAAGCTATTTTCAGGCTATCGGGTACATAGCCTACGCTGCCGTTCGCATTACGGTGTGTGTAGTCAAGCGCCTGTATGCACCGGCCACTTGGTGTATAGTACTTGGCTATGGTAAGTTTAAGGCGTGCATTGTATCCCAGCGGGTAAGTGGTTTGTACCAGGCCCTTGCCGTACGAGCGTTCACCTATAATAACACCACGGTCAAGATCCTGCATAGTACCTGCTACTATTTCAGATGCTGATGCTGATGAGTGGTTCACCAGCACGGTAAGCGGTATCTGGGTGTCCCATGCGTTACCCTGCGTCTTGTAATTTTTGTCCATCTCGGCCATTTTGCCTTTTGTGCTTACCACCATTTGTCCACGGTCCACAAAAAGGTTACATACATTCACGGCTTCATCCAGCAGGCCGCCGGGGTTATTGCGCAGGTCCAGCACCACACCTTTCATGTCAGGTTTCACACCCTTCAAACTGTCGAGCGCTACTTTTATTGCACGTCCGCAACCTTGGGTAAACTGGGTAAGCCGCACATAGCCTATATTTTTCTGCGGGCCCACAAAGCCTGCATAGGGCACGCTCGAAACTTCAATTTCTCCTCTTGTTATTATTTTAGACATCACAGTACCGGTATATAGGTTCTTTACCTTCATACTCACCTGTGTACCGGGCGCCCCTTTTAGCAGCAAGCTAATGTCATCCATATTTTTGCCCTTCAACGGCTGGTTACCTATAGACTCTATAAGATCACCAGGATGCAGGCCTGCCCTTTGCGCCGGGCTGTTCTCATATACATCGCCCACATAAGTATCATCACCCTTTTTATGTATGTTAGCGCCTATACCACCATACTTGCCGGTGGTCATAAATTCATAATCCTCTATGTCAGATTCTGTTATGTAGTTGGTATAGGGGTCCAGGTCATCCAGCATGGCATCTATACCCACTTTCACCAGCTTGCCCGGCTCTATGGGGTCCACATAGTAAGTGTTCAGTTCTTTAAATAAAGTGGCGAAAATGTCAAGGTTCTTCGATATCTCAAAATAGGAGTCGCTTGTCTTTGCCTGGATGAAAAGAAAGCATGTACCTGTTATCAAAACCCCCGCTATAAACCCCTTTGCTTTCTTTATCTTTTTCATGAATGGTGCTGGCATAATACTTGCAAATACTTTAATTGTAATGTACGAAAATAACATTCGTATTGATTGTAACTGTCAATTTTAACAATGTCTCATGAAATTGAATTTTGTCAATCGTTTAATTAGTATTATTTTGCATCCAAATAAGTTTTGAAAATGAAGAAGATTTTACTCTCTATACTTACTGTTGTTGCCGTTTTGCATTCCGTTTCGGCCTCTGCGCAAACTGCTACATTTAGCCCTGTTGCGGATACAGCATATGGTCAGATACAAACTAACGCGAACATACGCGATTTTATTACTGCTACTGCTACTGGCGGGGTTACTCTAACCTGGAAAGTAGTTGCTTGCAACTTCCCAACAGACTGGCTTGCAGATTCAACATTTGGCATATGTGATAATACGCTCTGCCACTATAATATTCATGATACTTTGTGGAATGGTACTACTGGTGTATCGACATGGACTTCGGGAAACTATGCACAATTTGCACAAGGTCAGTTTTACTTGTCTATGAATATGAACGGTACTGTGACTAATGGCACCTTTTACGTTACAATACAATTGTTAGATCTCGCAAGTAACTATTCAAAAAATATAACATTCAAGGTGTCTAAGTATGCAACAGGTGTTACTACTATAAGCAGGACTACAGACGAAGTGACGTTATATCCAAACCCGGCTACTACCGAAGTAAACGTACTTTACAGTCCTGATGTAAATGTAAAGACCATTGCTATATACAATATTATAGGTAAAGTGGTTAAAGTATATAACACACTAGACAATAGCAGCGCTAAACTGAATATTGACAACATACCATCAGGCATATATTTTATTCGTATGATGGATGGTGCAGGCCACGTAGTTGCTACCCGCAAGTTCACACGCCAATAATATCTTAACAGACAATATATTTGAAAGTCTCCTGCTAAACAGGGGACTTTTTTTATTGCCAGACAGGTAAATTGCTTACATTTAATGCCAGGTAACATAGTTACCAACCCTAAAATCCTTACTGCATATTATGAACAGGGTCGTTTATATTTTGTTGTTTGTACTCCTGGGCATGGCACTCCCTGCCATTGCTCAAAAGCCATTTGACGAAGGCATTATTCGTTATCATGCGGTATTTAAAAGCCTCAACCCTCTAAAAGACACCAAAAGTTACGATGGCACCTATACTTATACCATAAAAGGAAAGATGGTAAGGAAAGAACTAAAGCTGGATAACGGCTATAACGATATTGTTATAATGAACGGCAATAACAATACCTTATACACTTTACAAACTACAGGAGGCAAAAAATACGCCATTCAGCACGACATGGAAGTACACCTGGCCCGTCAAAAAAAGTTTGAAGGTTTCACCGTTAAAGATGACGGGGAAAAGAAAACCATAGGCGGCTATGATGCGCAAAAAGCAGTAGTAACTTATACTGATGGTACAAACAACAAAATATAAACGACCCT
>Ga0207034_1011_pt2 | contig 37668 bp, 29 predicted proteins | sample Alteio_BWMinCont_36_FD_153269 | JGI IMG/M metagenome (GOLD analysis project Ga0207034, IMG submission 153269) | Enriched cells from forest soil in Barre Woods Harvard Forest LTER site, Petersham, Massachusetts, United States -... | ecosystem: Environmental > Terrestrial > Soil > Temperate forest >...
CTTTCGGGCGGCGAACGCCAGCGGCTGAAGCTGGCCGCCGAACTGGGCAAGAAGGGCAATATCTATGTGCTCGACGAGCCCACGACGAGCCTGCACATGAACGATGTGGACACCCTGATCGGGCTGTTTGACCGGCTCGTCGACTCGGGCTCCACGGTTATCGTCATCGAGCACAACCTGGACGTGATCGCGCGGGCGGACTGGGTCATTGATCTGGGGCCGGGCGCGGGCCACGAGGGCGGCACGGTGCAGTTCGAGGGCGTGCCGGCGGATCTCGCGAAGAACAGGAATACCTTGACCGGACGATATTTATCCGATCGCCGGGGCAAACGCTGAGGCGTCAGGGAATTGGGTTTGGATGGGGTGAAGGCCGGGCCATCGGAACTAGCTGATAAAAATCCTCACGGCTCGCGCATCGCAGGGACGTCAGAAAGATAGCTTGAGGGCCAATTGCACCAGGCGAGGATTGTTCACGGTGGAATTCACGGATCCGAATCCTAGGGCGCTCACGTCGTTCACCGGCGAACCGAATTGTGCGTGATTGAAGAGATTGAAGAACTCGGCGCGGAAATTCAAGCCCATCCCTTCACGAGGCAACGCGAACTGCTTGATGACGGAGAAGTCGGTGTTGACGAAATCAGGCCCGGTGGCGGGGACGCGCGACGCGTTCCCCAACTGGCCGACGGGGGGCGCAACATAGCAGGATGAGTTAATCCATTCCAGTTTGCCGTGGTCTGCATTGGATTGGTTGCAACCGGCGACCCGGTCAGGCCGGTTCCAATTGTTTCCATTGCCACCGTTCTGGAAGAACGAGCCGGACTGGTTATTGCTGTCAATTAAGGGAACGGGAAATCCCGAAGAGATTCTTTGGATCAGAGTTAGCTGGAAGTTGCCAAGCAGGGCGTTGGTCACACCGTTCCAACTGCTGCCGAACTGTTTTCCGCGGCCGAAGGGCAAGTCGTAAATCACACTTCCCGTGAAGCTGTTATCGAGATTGATCTGGGACAAGCCCCAATCCAGATTCTGCCAGTTGGGAAGCGGAAAAAAGGGAGCGCTCAGCAAGGAGCCCAGGCCGTCCGATAACCCGTTGTCATAGGTACGCGAGTAGGTGTAGGCAAAGAGAGCGTAGAGGCCGTATTTCGGGGTCTTGGTCTCTGCCTTAATTTGAAGGGAGTCATAATTTGCCTTGCCCACATCGCCGAACAGGGAAATGGTGTCGAACGTGCCATAGGGCGGCACGTAGGGCGAACCGTCAGGGTTGCAGCCGAGCGTATAATTGGCTACCGAGCCACAGGCGGAGGGGCTACTGGTGTTGAGGTTGTTGCCGGCCACCAGGATGTGTGTGCCGCGGGAGCCTGCATAGCCGGCGGTCAGCACAAGATTGCCGACCAGCTGGCGCTCGACGTTCACGTTGAATTGCTGGACCCGGCCGAGCTTGAAGTCGGTGGGCTGGGTATAGAACGAGCCTGTGAATGTGGAGGCGGTCGGGGGAGAAGTAATGGGCAGAAATCCGCTGGAGAGACTGATGCCCGAAGGCTTTTGTCCGAGCACTGTGGCGCAGTAGGAGGTGGCAAAGGCACAGCCGGCGGAAGCGAAGGCGTCGGACTCGCCCAGGAACGGAGGGTTCTGCCACAGGCCCTGGGCTCCCTGGCTCCATGCGGAGTCGTGGTAGAAGGAGTAACCGGCGCGGAGCACTGTCTTCTCGCTGCCCATGATCTTCCAGGCGCCGCCGACGCGGGGTTCGAGGGCTGTCCAATCCATCTTGACGCCCGCCGACGCACTCACGCCGTTTTGATTGGCAATGAGAAGCTGCCCTGTTGCGGGAACGTAGTTCGCGAGGCGTCCGTCTGCTTCGGTGATGGGAGTGGTCATATCCCATGCCAGGCCGAGATTGAGGACGAGAGACGATGTGACTCTCCAATCATCCTCGATGAAAGGACGGTAGATTTTCCAGCGGCGGCCGGTAACGGGGCCATTGAACGTCTGGTCGTGAATGGCCAGGCCAGTGATGCCGAGCAGATAATCGGCTTCCGCATTGCCGCCAATGTTGGCGCTGCTCAGGCCAGTGAAGTTCCCGCCGTTGCCGATAATCCAGAAGCCGTCCTGGAAAGCTTCAGTGCCCACGTTCATTTGATTGGCGCGGAAGTCCAGTCCCAGTCTGAATTCATGCTTGTGGTGAATCAGGTCGAGGGAGTCTTTGAAAGAATAGATATTCGTTCCCCCCTGAAACGGGGAGTAGCCGCGATCGCCGATGGCCCAATAGCCGCCGGCGACGATCGTGGAGACCAGTCCGCAGCTGTATGCACCAGGAAGGCAGGTGGTACTGGGGCATCCCAGGTTGGCGAACGGAATGCCGCCGGGGACGAGATTGGCGGAGGCGCAGGTCCCCGTGCCTTGCGAAGTGATGTAGTCGAAGATGCGGTTGTACCCGAAACTAGCCTGGTTGACCATGGTGGCGGAGAACACATGGGTCTCGCCAAGGGCGACATTGCGGGCGTGGTTGATGATGTGCTGATTGCTGCCGAAAGCGTTGGCTTCCGCAAATCCAGGTGAACCGCCCGGCACGAAGGAAAAGGCCTGGTCGTAACTGAAGCGGCCGAAAAGATTGTCTTTGGCGGAAAGCGTGAAGTCCATACGGGCATCGAACTTGGTGTCGTCCAGGGTGCGCACCGGCTGATTGAGATAGTTGTAGCCGGCGCTGGAGTTGCTGGCGTTGGGAGTGGGGTACAGGTTCATCATGGCCTGCCCGATGTTATTGATCAGGCCTGATGGAATCTTGTTACAGGGGATGCCGCGGGCCTGGCTTCCATCGGGGTTCGATGGAATCGGATTTCCCAGGCTATCGCATTGGAAATAGACATTGGGAAAGTCGGTTGGGCTTGTGGATGCCCCGATCATGTTTGGGTTAACGATGGCGAGGCCGGAAACGGCGTTGCCAAAAGCGTCGCTGGAGAAGTCGCCATTGCGCATAGCCAGCGATGGCAGCAGACCGGTAAACGCGATGCCATGGCGTTGATATTTTTGTTCGCCATCTACAAAGAAAAAAATCTTGTTTTTGCGAATGGGTCCGCCGACGGAGCCTCCGAACTGGTTCAGGTTGAACTTTTCAGCCGAAGTGGCAAAGTAGCTCTTGGCATCGAGATCGGTATTGCGCACGAATTCAAAGAGAGACCCGTGAAATTCGTTGGACCCGGATTTTGTGGTGACCAGCACGGTGGGCCCGGCTCGCGTACCGTATTCGGCGGAGTAGGTGTAGGTCAAAACCTTGAATTCCTGAATGTCGTCGATGGATGAGAAAATGCCGATTCCGCCGGCAGTCAGTTCGTTATTGTCGACACCATCCAGCAGCCAGTCGGTGCTGTTGGGACGTGAGCCACCGACAGAGAGCGAGAAGGAACCGCGTGCGGCCACCTCACTGCTGGCCGCGGAGGTGAAAAAGCTGTTGGGGTTGGTCTCTGCTGTAGCGCCGGCGGTAAGCGTCGCGAGTTGAACGAAATCGCGGCCGTTCAATGGGAGTTGCGACACTTCCTGCGAGGTGATGACCTGGCCAAGAGATGGATTGGTAGTCTCGACAGCGACGACCTCACCGGTAACTGCAACCGAAGTGACCACGGTCGCGGGGACGAGCGAAAAATCGAGTTCGCGGGCTTCATCAATCTGAAGATGCAGATCCCTGGTTTCAGCGCTTTGAAAGCCCGTCGCATCGACGCGCACGGTGTAGGTACCAACAGGGAGCAAGGGGATCAGAAAGTGTCCGGCAATGTCCGTCTTCACGTCTCGCGCCAGGCCGGTTCCCTGCGAGGTAGCCACGACGGCGGCTCCAGGGATGCCCGCTCCGGATTTATCGAGGACGTTGCCGGAGAAACCTCCAGTGGCCTGGCCATTCACGGCTGGACAGAACACAAGCGCGAGAATGCAGACGACTGCGAGAAGTAATATTTTGCGGGATCTTGCATCGGCTGAGTCTTTTACCGATCTCGGACACTTTGCGCCGACCATCGTGCATTTCATAGTCAGACCCCTTTCGAAAAAATCGGCTGAGGTGGCCGTTGCATCGACTACACTGCGCGAGATGACTAGACTGTAGAAATTGGCCGGTCGAAAGTCAACACAAGTTTTGACGGGTCAGAGATACCAGGGCGCTTCGAAGAGCCTGGGGCAGGCTCGATTCAGGAGTGTCCGATCTCCCCTCGAACCAACAATGTGGGGTGCTGGCGACGACGGGAGTCGTGTGGAGTATTCCTGCCGTCCGGCCTGTTCACAACCAGGGGATCGGCGAACAGGAACTACCAGGAAATGTCGAGATAGAGCCAACGTTGGCCACTAGACCAGCTGGTGGGCAGGCTGGGGGCGTGAGGAAGAGTGTACCCGCCCATGCACACCATATCGGTTCCGCTCCATTCCAGTAAGGTACGAGAGGCCAGGCCGACCTGCGCGGGATGCGTGACACGGCGAAGACAGACCGGACAAAGCTGGCGCATGTCCGTATCGGCGTCAAACACCAAAAGTTTCGTACAAAATCAAAAAAGAATCCGGTTTTGACAAAAAAGCGACGAGGTATCTGACGATCACGATGAGTGTTCGCCGAGAGTCGGCACTAACATTTTGTCTCAGGAGGGCCGTGTCAAGGCGGCTATGGCACGATCGTGGTTTTCTTGCGTGTACCAAACGGGACTATAGTCTTCAAGCAATTCAAAGAGTTCCTGCAATACCGCCGCTGGGGTTGTCGGCCTTAGTCGACGATTATCGTTGTTTGTCTGACCGCCTCCACTTATTACTTCCAGATGACTATGGTTCATGTACTTCCTCCGAATGATTTGCTTTTGCCGGGATACCTTCTCGGACATGAGTCCGCATAGCACCGATAATCTGTCGGTCTCGCAGATATTCAATGATGGTCTTTTATTAGGAAACTCGGTTAGCTTGCCAGACACAGGCTGATCGGGTCGTTCGCAACTCATTTGTCACCGCCATTTCTTCGTTCGATCCGTTGAAATATTGGATCGCGCATGATGTGAAGAACTACAACGCTGTGGTAGCCTTGTGAGCACTGGGGAAGGCTTCTGAAATTGGTTTCAGATCAACCGATGCTTGACGCACACAATCAGCTACAGGTTTGTGCTCTGGGGATTAGCCATTTCCTTTTCGAGATTGGAACATGTGGCAGCCTGAAGGAATTCTGAATTTCGTCTGAAGTTCTCTATTGGCATGTCGCATCTTATCGGTGCCCGGATCGCGCAATGCATATATTGATCATCGAAGATGAGCGAAAACTGGCAGATGCAATTGGAGAGGGTCTGAGAGGAAACGGGTATGAAGTGGTGCTCGCTCACACAGGAGAATCCGGGATCAGGCATCTCTACGACAATTCGGTCGACATGATTGTCCTCGATGTCATGCTACCGCGTGTCGGCGGCCTAGAAGTCTTACGAGAGATCCGCAGAAACGGCTTCAAGATTCCCGTACTCATCTTGACATCCAGGGGATCTGTTGAAGATCGTGTCCGCGGGCTCGACTCAGGTGCCGATGACTACCTGGTTAAACCATTCGCATTTCCAGAACTTCTCGCGCGAATACGCGCGTTGCATCGTAGATCCAATCCCGAATCGCCCTCGACGCTTCAAATCGCCGATCTCAAAATGGATATTCGAGGTCACACCGTAGTTCGGAATGACATCCAGATTGACCTGACCGGACGGGAATTCGAATTGCTCGAATATCTCCTTGTGAATCGCGGTACCGTCGTTTCTCGTGAAATGGTTGCCCGCGATGTGTGGAAGACAACGGTCCGGTATACATCCCTCGATAATGTGATTGACGTGCATATCGCACGAATCCGCCGCAAAATCGACGATCCATTTCCAACTAAGCTCTTGCACACAGTCCGCGGCGTCGGTTTCATATTGAGAACCGCTGAGGAGAATTAGGGTGAGCTTTCGGCCCACGTACATCCGAAGCCGCCTGACGCTTTCGTACATCGGTATCTTCAGCCTGGTAATCGTTCTTTATGTTTGTGCAACCTGCTCGATTCAATATTGGGAACTCAATGACCAACTCTACCGCGCTGAAGTTCAGGACATGGAGACGGTTGAGGGCCTGCTATATTTTTCATCCGATGGTAAGATTCGGCTTAACGAGGACTACCACAGTCATCCCCAGTCAAGACTCTTGCTTGAGCGGTTCATGGAAGTTCTTGATCCGAAGGGTAACGTTCTGTTCCGCAATGAGAAGTTGAAGGGACTTGCCCTTGGCGGTCCTCCATTGCCTCAAGAATCGATGGCCAGCCATTTCGCTCGCCGGGGCCAACTCGCCGACGGGACTCATGTTCTCTCCGTGAGCCATTATCACCCGGTTCAGGGCAAGCGGGTTCTCATCAGGATCGCCTATAGCACTGAGCCGCTCAGGCGACGACTGATCGAGTTAATAGCCGCACTAACCCTTGTACTCCCGGTAGCCCTGATTGGCGCCGGATTCGCAGGGTACAGGGTTGCCGGAAAGGCACTGAACCCGCTTACGGCGATGGCTACGCTGACCGAGCAGATCACGGCGAGCCGATTGAGCAGCCGCATCCCCGTCGAAAATCCCAACGATGAATTCGGTCATATGGCACGGGTTCTCAACGGCTTGCTGGAGCGACTCGGGGAATCATTTCAAAAACTGAAGGGATTCACTTCGGACGTGTCCCACGAGTTGCGAACTCCTCTGGCTTCGATTCGCAGTGTCGGGGAGGTTGGACTTCAGCGGAGCCAAAGCGCTGAGGAATACAGGGACATTATTGGCAGCATGCTTGAGGAAGTTGCCCGACTGTCGTCGATGATCGATACTCTTTTGACCATAGCTCATGCAGATTCCGGAGCAATCAAGCTGAATCGGACGGTGTTTCCGCTCATGGACGTTGTGGAGGAATCTGTCGGAGTTGTAGGGGTTCTTGCAGAAGAAAAAAAACAACTCATAAGCGTAACGGGGGATCCGACATTATCCGTTTCAGCAGATCGTGGATTCTTGAGGATGGCAGTTATTAACCTTCTGGATAACGCAGTCAAATACTCGCCTCCCAGCAGTCGGATCTACGTCGAAGTCGAATATCTAAAGAGCGAAGTCGCGAGTGGGCATTATGCAAGGCTCGCAATTAAGGATGAAGGGCCCGGTATCCCATCGGCCGAGGCGAGTCGCGTGTTCGATCGTTTCTATCGGCTCGATGAAGGTCGTACCCGCGATTCAGGCGGAGCTGGTCTGGGGCTGGCAATTGCTAAATGGTCGGTTGAAGCACACGGCGGTCAGATTCTTTTAGACTGCGCTGCGGGAAGAGGCGCCATTTTTAAGATTCAACTACCGCTGGCCTGAATCAGATCAGATGTGGGACGATCCAGGAATTCCAATCCCTCCGTCATGCGTTCGGGGGTTTTTGTACGAAGCATGGTCTCTTCTAATTTTCGGCCTGATGCTGTTTCGGTTTGCGAGTAAAGCAAGAACAGCTTGTGGATGCAGGGGCCGCTCAATGAATTCAAATCCAAGAAAGTCGATCTGGGCGTGAATTGAGTGACGCACCGGGGATGCGGTGAACAGAATAATTCTGCACTCGGGGTCTAACCTCCGAATCCGTATCGCCGCTTCCACTCCATCAATCCCTCCCATGTGCACATCGCTCAGAACAATTTGCGGACGAAAGTCTTTTGCGTCCTCGACCACCGATTCACCGCTGTAGAGTGCTTTGGCTTCGAATCCATAGTTGTTGAGGATTGCCGCCAGCGTATCTGCAACGATCTGTTCATCGTCCACTACAGCTACCTTGGGCTTGGGCATGGATTCGGGCATGCGTTCTCCGTTGCTTGAGAGTTTTCGACACTTTCGGGTCACGAGGGAAGGAGGAAGCTGGTTAGATCACACCACGAATCAGCCCGTTACGAATCTGAAGTTCTTCTGAACTTGTCATATCCGCAGGACGATCGCGCATTATCGAGGTTATCGGCAACCGTCAGCACCAGCGGGACGAGAAAATAAGCGTATCGGAGGGGGCGAATTCAATCGCGCGGGCATCTTCCGTGGACAAACGTCAACCGGATACATTGCTGTGCGTTTCGGAGAGTGGCGGCGTTGGAATTCGGGCGAAACGCTTTGCCCGCGACGGGCCTGTAGCCGTAGTCGAGTGGAGTGACTCCTGCTGCCCGACTTCTTCACAACAGGCCGGAGTCGGCGAACAAGAACTCCCACGAGGTATCGAGATAGAGCCAGCGTTGGCCGCTGAACCAGCTGGTGGGCAGGCTGGGGACGTGAAGAAGAGTGTGGCCGCCCATGCACATCATCTCGGTTCCGTTCCAGCCCAGAAAGGTGCGAGAGGCGAGGCCGACCTGCGCGGGATGCGAGACACGGCGGAGACAGACCGGGCAGCGCTGCCGCTGATCGGATAATGCCCAACGGAATCCGAACAGGCAGATGGAGAAGCACCAGACCAGCTGAAAGAACTCGGCGAGCGGTGAATAAGTAGAGGCGCACCAGTAGGAAAGATCGAGCGACGCGAAATTCGCGATGGATGCGATGAGCGCGAACTTTGCGCCGAGGAAGGTCCAGCGAATGAAAGTTATTTTCCGCGACGGACGGTGAGCGCTATAGTTCGACTCGCCCAGGGTAACCGAGGTGACGGCCGGCAAAGCCAGCAGAGCCAGGAAGAGCGCGAATCGATAGATGCCCCACGGACCCTGAAGACGGTTGGCGAAGGAGACGCCGCAGAGTTCGAGATCGTTGGGGTCGCCATCGTGCGCAATTGGAACGTGGTCACCCAGCATCTCGGATTCACCCCGCGGAGTTAAGTGCGCCAGTAGGTATCCCAGCCCGCCCTCAGGTGCGTCAGAGGCGAGTTGCGCATCAGGCTCGAGGATCCAGGCATCGGGCCGTCCGGGCAGGCGCCAGGAGCCATAGGGCAGCACTCCGGCAATTTTCGCCGTTCGATGGCCGAAACGAATTAGACCGCCCAGGATGTGCGGATTGCCGCCGAAGTCTCGTGTCCAGGTTTCGTGGCTGAGGATGACGGAGGGAACATCGCGATCATCTTCCGTGGCCGCGGAGGCAAAGCGGCTCTGCAGGCCGAGCATCGAAAAGAGATTGAGGCTGGCATGGGCCACCCTCCAGCGAGCGACGTGCGCGGACGACACGGGGGCGGTTTCGCGGGCGGTGCGATAGAAGGCGAATTGATCAAAATAGCGCTGGCGTGTGGCCTTCCAGTTGCGGAACAGATCAGCGGAGATCGATGGCGTCAGGTTATCGCCGGACCGCGCAGCCTGGATAAGGATCAGACCCGGGCTGACCTGATAGCGGGATGTGTCGGTCTCAGCGCGAACGCCGGGCTCAAGGCGCGCGAGGATGACGCAGACGGCCAGCACTACAAAGAGGCACAACAAATACTGTGCCGCCGAGCCATCCAGTCTGGGGCGCGGCGCGGCGGGCGTGCGCGCGGGTTGGGAGGGGGGCAGCCAGGATTGGCGGAGCACGCAGAACGCATCAGGAAAAGAACCGAGGCAGAAGGCGGTGATTTCACGATGGGCGGGCCAGGAGAATGAACCGGTGGTGCGGCAGGAGCGGCGTACGTGCCAGAACTCCGCATGCCACTCACGATGCCACTCGCTTCGCTGAACCGCAGGAATGAGCAAAGCCGCGGAGCGCAGAATGGTCTCATCGAGTGCGTCGAAAATTTGATCGGCCGAAGGCTTCATCGGGAGCTAGCCTCCTCGGTGGAGATCAGACGCTCGAGCAGGGGATAACGTTTGCGTGAGGCTTCGAGAGTGGATTTTCCCAGGGCAGTGAGATTGTAGTATTTGCGCGGCGGCCGCTGCTCTGCGTCCGCGATCGACTGCTTCTCCCATTGTGAGCGGATCAACTTGTCGCGCTCGAGGCGGCGCATGGCCGGGTACACGGTTCCGCTGGGAAGGCCGGTCATTTCCATGATGCTGAAACCGTAGCCGACCCCGGCGCTGATGGCCTGAAGAATCATGGCGGCGGTGTGGGAGAGTTTGGCGTCTGCGGCCATGCGCTCATTCTATCTATGTAGCAATCTACTTGACAATCCCTGATTATCAATTATGCTGAATGCTACATAGGGTAGGCGGACGTGGAGGACCAGAGACCAATGCTCGAAGTCCGGCATCTCTTCCGTAGTTTTCGAGGAATTCCCGCGGTCGAGGATGTGAGCTTCAGGATCGGGTGGGGCGAGATTGTCGGTTTCCTTGGCCCGAACGGAGCCGGCAAGTCAACTACCGTTAAGATCATCACTGGCCTGCTGCGCGCGAATGAGGGGAAAGTCCTGTTCGAAGGACGCGACATTCGCGACGACATGGTGTCGTTTCGCAAGGTACTCGGATATGTGCCGGAGGAGGCCCATCTCTACTCGTACCTGTCGGGGCTGGAGTATTTGCAACTCATCGGACGATTGCGAGGGCTTGGCGAGCGCCTGATCGAGGTCAAGGCGACCGGGCTGCTCGAACTGCTTCATCTGAAATCCTGGCAGCATACGCCGATCTCTTCATACTCGAAGGGGATGCGGCAAAGGGTTCTGATTGCGGCGGCTTTGTTGCACGATCCAAAACTGCTGATCTTCGATGAGCCATTGTCGGGGTTGGATGTAGCGTCGGGGCGGCTGTTCAAGGATCTGTTGGAGATGCTGGCAGCGCAGGGAAAAGCGGTGTTGTATATCTCGCACGTGCTGGAAACGGTGGAGCAGGTCTGCAGCCGGGTAATCGTGATTGCCGGGGGCAAGGTGCTGGCCGACGCACCGCCATCAGAACTGACTACACTCATGAGCCTGCCAAACCTGGAAAGCGTGTTTGCGCAGCTGGTGCAACAGCAGGATACGCGGTCGGCGGCCGAGAGAATTGTCGAGATCATGCAGATTGCCCATGTCTGATTCATTCCAGCGCCTGATTACGATGTCCGATACGCGGCCGCTCTCGTTTAGCGAGCAGGCAGAGCTGGGTCCCGTTCGACAGCCGGAGAGAAGCCAGGTTTCGCTGCTGATCCGGCATTTTCTGGAGCGATTCTTCAATCACGAGACGGCCTCACCGGACGGGGACGCAAAGGCGCGGCTGATTCTGATCGCGTTTGCGACCGGCCTACCGCCCTTCATCGTGGCGATCTACTTGTGGCCGGTGTACCATCACGTGATCGTATTCCGCCAAGACCATCCCTTGACCGATGTTCCCGTGCCTTACTGGATGCAGGTGAATCATCACTTTTTCTTTGTGCTGTATTCGTTTGTGGCCATGGGCATTGTCACGGTGTTCGAGTGGGACCTCTTCTTTCCGGATCTACTGGACATATTTGTTCTGGGGACGTTGCCAGTGGCGGGGCACAGAGTATTTCTGGCGCGGGTCGGAGCCATCGCGGTGCTTATCTTCGGGTTCCTGTTCGATGCCAATTTTCTAGCTCCGGTGGTGCTGCCCGCGGCGACGGATCCGCCTCACCTGGCGAGATTTGTCGCCGGGCATATCGTGGCCGTGGCGGGGAGTGGGCTGTTTGCGGCGGCATTCATCCTGGCGCTGCAGGGCGTGCTTTTGTCGATTCTCGGCGAGCGGCTGTTTCGACGAATTTCACTGGCACTGCAGGGGCTGGCGGTGACGGTCCTGGTGGTCCTGTTTCTGCTCTTTCCAGTTCTGTCGGGCATCACGCCAGGACTGCTCCAGGCGGACGGGGCCGCGGCGCGGTGGTTTCCGCCGTTCTGGTTTTTGGGCATGTATCAGAGGCTGCTGGAGGGTCCTTCGGTTCTTCCGGTTTTCGCGAAGTTGGCGAAGATTGGATGGGTTGCGACGCTGGCAGTTGGAGCGGCTGCGCTGGCATTCTATCCGCTGGCTTATCTGCGAAGGGTGCGGCAACTGGTGGAGGGCGCGAGCACACGGTCGACACGCAATCGCATGGCGGCACCACTGTTCGGACTGCTCCATGCCACGTTGGTGCGGCCGTCGATCCGTCGAGCCATTTTTCACTTTATAGGCCAGACTCTGTTGCGGGTTCCGCGCTATCGGATCTACCTCGTGCTGTATGGCGGTGTGGGGCTGTCAGTGGTTGTGGCGACGGTTCTACGATTCACGATCGAGAGGCAACATCTGCATGCGGAAATCTCTGCAGATGGAATCCGTGTGGCAATCGGGATTGTGGCGTTCTGGGTGATTGCCGGATTGCGGACGGCGTTTGTTTCGTCGGGCAATCAGCGCGGAAGCTGGGCCTTGCGGATTGTTCACGGAAAGCCGCCGCACTTCGAGGCTGCGATGGAGCAACTGCTGGCCGCTAAAGTGTGGGTCATGATATGCGGAGCGGTAGTAACGATGGCTGCGATTGGCGCATTTCGGCTGGTGGCGCCGGCGGAACTGCTGGGCCGGTCCGCAACCGCTGCGCAGTTGCTGGTTGCAGCCGGGATGTGCGTACTGCTGACTGATGCTTTCTTCGTAAACGTGACGATTGTGCCTTTCACCGGAGAGCCGGCAAGAGAGCAGCCAAACCTGGCATTCACCATGCTGCGATACTTTACGTTTTTCCCGGTGGTGACGGCGCTTTCGATCGCTTCAGAATACTGGATCGAAAACAGCGCAGAACATTTCGGGATCGCGGCAATATCGATCGTTGTCGCGCATCTGTGGTTTCGCAAGAGGCATCGAGACGTGGTGCGGCTCGATAGCAGCCAAATGGAACTGGAGGAAGGTGAAGAGGAATTTCCGATGAGGCTCGGACTGCGCTACTGAGATGGCCGATGAAGACCAGATCACGGCAACGCATGCAATGTGGTGTTAAACAAGTAAGGATCTTGAAAGTCGGTTTGGTCGCCGGACTTTTTGTTCGGAATTGGTTGCAGACGCGCCGAGAGAGGCTTATTCCATTTCGTTGCGAGAGATGCGACGTCGGCGTACATACGGTCCATTTGCTCGAGGCTTACATCGCCGGGAAGAGGAACGGTGTCGAGTCCGGTACCGCAGACCGCTGAGTAGGCGAGCAGTGAGTCGATATTGTAAGTGGATTCAGCCCATCGCTGCGCCAATAGTTTGTCTTCCATGACCGGCACCATCAAACCGGAGTAGCCGATTTGTTTCACCGGCACAGCCTTGACGGCGGCCGTGATGATGCGCGCTGCAGTGAGCGTTCCGCTGGAACCAAACCTGGCACCGGTGAAGTCTTCGATCGCGGCGGCAATGGAAACATCGCCGAGTGGTGCCGGGGTCGGATCGACTCCGACGTAGCTCCACCCGGTTTCGGCGCTCACCTTGTTTCCGACTTTGTCCGCCACGCTGGCATGTTTTGTGAGCGCCGCGGTGAGGTCAGCCGTCGCGGCGTCCGCGTTCCCCTTGTCGCGCATGAAGATATCGGCAACCACATTCGCGCCTTCAAAACCGATAGCAAATTGCCGTCCTGCACCCGTGTGGTATGAGCCGGGGAAAAAGGGTGACATCGGCTTGAGCATCGCTGTCGCGGTGAAATTGAAGGTTCCCTGACTCCGCGGGCTATGCTCGCTGACATACTTCACCAGTTCCGATGTGCGATGGATCGTCTTCCAGTGAATACCCGCCTCGTCGGCAATGATAGTGCTGGCCTCGATGTTCGGCAGCGTGGAGAGTGCGCGCTCCAGCAGGTGCATGGTAGAGAAATCGTCGGTGTCATGCATCATTGCCGGCCCTACATTGGGGATGAAGTCCTCTTTGACGGAAAGCTGATCAAGTGCGGCGAGAAAGGCGAGGGCTTGTTCCTCGGTCATTCCTGCAACGAGCTCGGCGATCGGTTGGGTGGTCAGACGAAGGGTTTCCACCTGGTAGCCGGCGGCTTCGAATTCGCTCTTCACCTTCCTCAGAACAACGAGCGCGTCCGCAATCTGCTTCCCTGATGTTGCCCTGTCGAGGCGCACGAATCCGGTAATGGCCCTGACCTTTGGATTGGAGGCGGCGCTTGAGGTGGAAGCGGTCTGTGCAGCCATTTGGAGCGATAAACTCAAGATAACGGCGACGACGATCCGGGTCATGTCGAACCTCCAAATGCTGGACGGCGGGAAACCAAGTGTAGCAGACAGAGTGACCGGTAAAATCGGCGGTCCTTTCTCTGATCTTCGCCTCGGAACCATTCCAGGCTGGTCGCAGATTTGAGTACAGGGGGGATAGACTTGTGGGTGCTTCCATGAGCCGATCAAGCTTGTCAGGACGTCGTTTTCTTCTTTCCAGTCTCAGGGCCGGCGGAACCGCAATGCCGGCTCCGAGCCTCGCATCTGGCATGGGCTCGAGCGGCGCTGATGAAGTTAGCACGACGAGCGCTCGCGAACAGTGGCTTGCCTGGCTGGAGCGCGTATCGAACCCGGTGCTGGAAGCCCTGAGCAGGCACGAACTGCGGCGGAGAATGCCGGTTGAAGCGTCCCCAGGACTACGCGAAGAACGCGCGGTTGGAACACACCTGGAGGCGTTTGCGAGACTGCTCGCCTGACTTGCGCCGTGGCTCGAACTGCAGCCTTCGCATGAAGAAAGCCCGCTCGAGACAAAGCTGCGGGAGCGATACCGCTCGAGGTCTCAGCAGGCAATTGCGTCGGCGCTCGATCCCTCATCTCCGGATTTCATGCGCTTCGGCGAGTCAGGGCAGACGCTTGTTGATTCCTCGTTTATGGGGCTGGCGCTGTTACGGGCCCCAACCCAATTGCTGAACACGATGGAGCCCGGCACGCGTGCGCGCCTGATTGAGGCGTTGGAAAAAGAACGCAGGGTGCAGGCGCCCCTCAACAACTGGTTGCTCTTTGCGGCGCAGAATGAGGTGCTTCTTCGGCGTTTGGGGACGTTCTGGGATCGGATGCGGATCGACTTTGCGCTTCGAGAACATCTTTTGGCGCTGATGGATGAATTGCACGAGGAAGGGGAATGGAAAGACGTGACTTCATCCGTCGTTGAAAGGGCCCGCCGATATGCGGTCATTCAGGAACGAAGCATTTCGTCCACAGGAGAATTTCCCCTCATTGGTCGCTTCGCGGACATCGCCCGTCGCAAGCTGCTGCCGTCGGACATTTCGCCATCGGGAGTGCGATGTTCTCTGACCGCGGTGCAGCAACGCACGTTGAACGCAGCAGGCACATTCTCGCCGGAAGGATGGCTGCAGATTGGCCTCGCAGGCCACCAACCGTCGCTGGGGGAAAGGTATATTTCGACCGGCAGCCGGTATCTGTGTTCCGCCGCGTGGCTCCCACTGGGTCTGGGCGCAGCCGATCCGTTCTGGTCCGGGGCCGCGGCAAATTGGACGCAGAAGAGCGTTTGGTCAGGGCATGATGGATCGCCTGATCATGCCCTGGATCCGCACTCCTCCACGACGTAAATTCCCATTCGGCTCTCTGTCGATCCTTCAGAATTCATCGTCGGGACTCCCTCGTCAGGCGCGAACTGGCGTGGCTTAGTCATCGGAGTTTGCAGGATCCCCATAGATGATTCCACGGCCGTTGGTGCCGAAGTAAACGCGTCCGTAGACGCGAGGGTCGCCGGTGATGGTGGAGTTAGTAAGTGCGTATTGGTGCTGATTGTCGTTGATCCGCTTCCACGTAAATCCGGCATCGTCGGATCGATAAATTCCCCAGACACCAGATACCTCGGCGCTGCTGTACAGCGCCGGGTATTTGTGGAAGGGCGCGGGCTTGCCGAAGCCAATCGTGCTGGCGGCGTCGACGTCCGACAATTTGGAAAAGGAATTGCCGCCATCCACCGAATGCCAGATGCCATAGACGGTGGCGGTGCTTCCACCCGCGAGCCAGATGTCTCCCTGGCGCCCGGGCGTTGCCTTGAACTGGGCAGAAGCGCCTGCCGGTGGCAGGTTGGTCGCGGAACTAGCGGCGAACGTCTGTCCACCATCGACGCTGCTATAAAACGTGCCATTCGCGAAGGCGTAGAACTTCAACGGATTCACGCGGTCGGAACGCACGCTCGCGCCGGCCGGTGCACCGGTGGATGCTGTCCAGTTGGTTCCGATGTCCGCAGAAACGAACACGCCGGCGCCAGAACTCCAAACCACGCGGCTGCCATCGGCCGCGGCAGCCACGGTACCGCCCGCCGCGCCGGACGGCTGGGAAACGCCGGGAGCCCACGTCTGCCCACCATCGGCGGAAAAGCCGATGTTCAACCCGTTTGTGCCGCCGGTTCCCACGCGAACGATGAAGCTGGGATTGAGTTCCGCATAATCGAGGCTGGTGCCCGTCGTGAAAACCGGGTTCGCGTCCATCACGCTGGGAACCGCAAGGTTGTTATGCGTGTAGCCGCCGTTGTCGGCGACCGCGCTGATCAGATGAGCGGCACCCGAGGGAGGACTGATAAGGTCTTGAACAGCGGTTTCCTCAATCCCCACCGCGGCCACGGAAATGTTGACCGAACCGCCGCTATCCCAGGCCGTGAGGTTGTTCGCGCCGTACATCGTTGCGCCTGTCCCGTAGAGCATATGGTTGGAATCGAAGGGGTCGATCTCGAGCGATTCAACCATCCAACCCAACTTGGGATTTGGCTGGGGGCACAATGAATTGCTGGGGCCGGTTTCAGTGCATGTTGCGGGTGTCGCGCCGAACGTGAGCCAGGGTGCGACGGATGCGTAACTGAGTGCGTAGGTCGGGACCATGACATTCGGCCATGGATTAGCAAAGTTTGCGTTCCAGATCAGGTTCCAGGTATTTCCGCCATCCAGGCTGCGGAAAAATTGGGTGTCCGGCCACCATTGGTTGAGCGTGGCCACAACAATCGTGTTGGGGTTCGACGCATCCAAGCTCGCCCCGCCAAACCCGTAGCCTCCGTTGAGGGGCGACGGAGGCGGCGTGATATCCGTCCAGGCCGCCGAGCCCGTGTCATATTTCCATACACCGCCTGCCGACCCGTCGTAGGGGCCGGCATTATTGTTGTAACTGAGGTAGAGGATGCCGGTGGAACCAAGTTTGCCATGGTGCGGCATGACTCCGGCCGGTTGCCCGACAACCGGCGACCACGTTTGCCCGCCATCCGTGCTGTGCCACAGGCTGTTCGCCGGGTCGGCCACGCCGACATAAATGTTCTGCGAAACCTTCATGTGGCCGACACTGACGGTTGCGCGAGGGTCAAACGTCTCCCAGACAACCCCGATGGGGTCGTTATCGTATGTGTCCGAAGGACCGCTTGAGGGCTCATGGTATGGGCCGGTATCGGGGAAACTCGCGACCTGGGACCATGTCTCGCCAGAATCCATGCTTCGCCAAAGCCCGTTTCCGCTCCGCGTGCCCAAGTACAGGACGCGACTATTGTTTGGGTCGATGGCCAGTCGCTCGCCCATGCCGCGCCCAGGCATGTTGCTGCCCACTTTGAAGGGCAAGTCAATCCGCTGGAAAGTGCGGCCCTCGTCGGAGGAACGGAGAATCGCGCCGTTCTGGCTCGCCCACTCATTTGTGTACGTTCCCACCGCGAGGTAAACGCGTTGCGGATCGCGCGGATCGATGGCAATGCTCTCCACACCGCTGAGATTCCAGTCGGGGAAGCCGATCCAATCGAGCAAGGGAACCCAGCGGCCTGATTCCGGATTAAACCGGTACGCGCCGCCGATGTCCGTTCGGGCGTACACCAGGCCGGGTTCCTTTGTGCTGAAGACGATCCCCGGTATGAAGCCGCCGCCTCCGCCAATGACGACGTTATTGAACCGGTACGGACCAGACTGCTGCCCCTGCGCTCTTAGTGTGGATGGGCTGAACGGAGCCAGGAGGATGGCAGCTATCCCAAGTGCCAGGACCGAACCGCCGAAGCCGTGAACCGAAGAAGCTAATGAACTCCTGCTCGACATACAGCCTCCTTTTATGCAGGCGGATTCTCGCGACACGCAGGTACTTCTGTCAAGAGAGAACCGGCAAGATTCGCGTATTATTCACGAGCGCCATCGCGTTGGAACTATACGTCGTGGTAAAGCCGGTAGCGCTCACTCGTAATCGCCGGAAATGGCTTGAGTCGGATCTTGCCGGCGTCGGATGCCACTTCCCACTCGGTGGATTGCGATCCGGCCTGTTGCGCCGCCATCAATTGCGTCTTCGTCAGTTTCTTCGTTCCCGGTTCGACCGCAAACAGCGCTACAGGGCCGTGGAGAAGAGCGACCATGTTTTGATGTTGCGGGTCGATCGGCATGAGCCGCAGCGGCATATCGAGCGAGAATTCAATGCGATCGCCATCCTTCCAGTCGCGTTCGATCTCTGCCCAGCTTCCCGGCCGCACTGTCGCATTCGCGGCTTTGCCATTCACGCGAACCGCCGTTGCCGCTCCAGCCCAAGCGGGTACGCGCAGCGCGACGAGGAATCGCTCCGGCTGGTCCAGTTTCAGCTGCAGAGATGTTTCGTTCGAATTGGGATAACTCGTCTGCTGGGTCATTGAAATCTGCGCGCCACCCTGCTTCCAGGTCACCCGCGACGGCACAAAGAGATTCACATACACGCCCCGCGGCGAACGGAAGTACGAGCTGATCCCGTAATCCGCGGTGAGCTGCGGGAAGGTGCCAGAGCAGCATGGCCACTTGTCGCCGTAGTCGACCTTCTGGCTGTCCATGTTGTAGTCGGAATAATAGAAACTCACCCCACCTCGCCGAATTGGCCGCGCTCCCAGAATCGTGTTGTACAGCACTGCCTCCATGCTGTCGCCATGCGTGCTCTCTCCCGATACCCGCATCAGGTACCGGACGATCTTGAAGTGCCCATACGCGCCGCACGGTGTTTCGAAGCTCGCGTGAGTCGAGTGCAGCGAGTTCACAAGCTCGTCGGTCGCTGGCTTCGTGAACCCCTCCTGCGGCCCCCAACCTCCGGTCGCGTAGCTCTGCTCCAGCACAAACCTGAATCCGTTCTGTGCGGCCCGCAGGTGCATCTCGCTGCCGTCCGACAAATAGGCCTGCATCGCCGAACTTAGCGCATTTACGTGGCTGTACGCATGCAGGCCGGGCAGCACGTTTCGGTTCTCCGCCAGCGGTCCGAAGTAGGAATCGTCCTGCAGAAAGCGCTTTGCCAGTTGACGGTACCGATCGCCGGCCCCGCGGTGATATCCAAGGTAGAAGTTCTCCGGCAGCGTATAGGTCTCGTCCCAGGTAAACGAAATGTTCTTATGCGGCCGCGCCATCATTTCATCGCGGCTCAAGGCCTTCTCCGGAAGCCACGGCAACACCGCGTCCGTTGCCTTATTCAACACAGCAAGCGCGTTCGGATCCGCGGCAAACTGGTGGGCGTCGATCAGCCCGCAGTTCGTCTTGTCGAATGTGTACGCCGGAATGCAGTACCCTTCATAAAACTTCGTCGACACGGTGGGCGCGAACTCCTTTACCAATCCCTGGACCTTGGCCTGCGTCGCCTTGTCCCCCGTGATGGCGTAGGCACGCGCGAGCCCTGACAAATACTGCCCAAAACTGTGCCCTGGGATATACCCAGTCATGTTCTTTGGAGGGTCGAAGTCATTCGACGGCGAATACCAGCCGCCCAAATCCTCACCGGGCGCCGGCAGCCCTGCCAGTTGGCGGAACGGTTTCAGCAGATCGTCATCCGGCAAACTCAAAAACAGCGAGACATTGTTGTGGAATTGTTCGAGCATCGGCCCGTCTAGCAGTTGCACGTCGCCATACTCAAACTGCGAGAGCTTTGTTTGCGCAGGACTGGCCGCATCTGCACCCATTGCCGGCGAGCTATTGTGCAAGACTGCTATTCCTGCTGCCAGTGCCGCACTACTTTTCAGGAAGTCTCGCCGCGTCTTGCCCATCTCTGACTACCTCGCTGTCTCGTCTGAAAAATGATGGAAGGCGCCGCCGACTCGGCTTGACGCGAAGCAAAGAGCGAGAGAGCGTTTTCCGGACCTCGCGTCGAATTATAGTATCTCCATCAGGCAGTTGGTTTATATATTGAGCTCGGGTCCGCTGGCGTGCAGTCCCTTCCGTTTTAGCGTCCCACAATCTCCACTATCGATTTGTCGGTTGCAGTCCAGGCCGCAGCACCTTCGTGTCTAAACTGATGGGTCGCTTCGTCCCAATGAAGCGTGGTGATGGAACGGACACCCTTTTCATACGCGTACGTGTTGCCGTCATCTGAGAACAGCGTAAAGGTGGCATCTGCTCCGGGATAGATGCGCACCGACGCAATGTCCTGCTTCTGCTGCGCACTCAACACAGCAGATCCCAGCGGAATGACGCTGCCTGCGCGGACAAACAGCGGTATCGTATCGATCGGAGCGTCAGCCGTAATGGTTTGGCCGCCGTTGAGTCGTTCGTTTGTCCAGTAGTCATACCAATCACACCCAGCGGGCAAGTAGACCGAACGGTGTGTGGCTCCCTGTTCAGAGACGGGAGCTACCAGCAGAGCTGGACCAAACATATATTCGTCCGGGATGTTGGCGACGTTGGGATCATTCGGGAAGTCCATGAAGAGCGCGCGCGTGAAGGGAGCGCCGGTCTGGTAACTCCTATAGGCGAGGGAGTACGTGTACGGCAACAATTGATATCGCAGGCGCAGATACTTTTCGAGGATTGGTTCAGCCTGTTTGCCATAGGCCCAGACTTCGTTATGTTTCCTCTCTCCGTGCGCTCGCATGACAGGTTGAAAGGCTCCCCATTCAAACCAGCGCACAAACAACTCGGGATAGTCCTCGTAATTATCGACTGTATCGCGTGCATCCGACGGATCGACCAAGGGTGTGTGCGCTGCCTTGTAGTTTGCCGGTATTTGCGGTGAGAAGAAGCCGGCGATGTCCGTATCCCAATAGGGCATCCCGGTGGCCGTGAAGTTCAATCCGGCGGGGATGGAGCGTTTCAGCATGTCCCAGGTCGAGAGGATGTCGCTCGACCAGAAGACTGTGCCGTTCCGCTGCGCTCCGAGGTATGCCGCGCGGGCAAGAATCATGACTCGTTTGCTATCTCCGAAATCGCGCCTGAATCCTTCATAGACAGATGCGGTGTGGAACAAGGGATAGACGTTGTAATAACGAGTTCCCGAACCGACGAAAAAGAAGTCTTTTGCGGGATCGATATCGGGCTCTGTTTCGTCGAGCCAGAGGTAATCGAAGTTATACGGCTTGATATAGCGATCTCGAATGGCCTCCCACCACCACTTTGCAGCTTCCGGATTTGTGGTGTCGATGTTCGGGCCGATTACGTCTTTGAACTCGCCGGAGTCCGGGGTTCCATCCGCGGTATGGATAAGCCATCCCTTCTCCCGGAGCATGTCGTAGTATCGGGTTCCAGGAGAGAAGTGCGGCCAGACGCTGAGCAAGGTTCCTATGCCCATGGAATGGAGCTGCTGGTTCATGGCGGCTGGATCAGGCCACCGTGCGGGATCGAGATCCAACTCGCCCTGCCTGGTCATGTTAAGAAAATCTACGACCAGGACGTCCAGCGGTAGTTCGCGGTCGCGATATCCCTTTGCAACCGCCATGATCTGATCCTGGGTCGGGTAGATCGCCTTGCTCTGGATATACCCATAGGTCGCCCTCGGCAAGAGATGGGTGATGCCGGTGAGCTGGCGATAACCTGTGTAGATCTCGTCGCTGTTGTCGCCCTGGATCACAAAGAAGGAAACGCGATCTCCGATCTCAGACGACCAGACGTTGCGCTGATTGAAGCCGAGATCAACGGTGGTTTTTGAAGGGTTGTCCCAGACCAGACCATATCCGCGGCTGGAGATCATAAATGGAACACAAACGTTCTCGCCACCGATTGCCGAATAATCATGCCAGCAGTTAATGCGATGATCCCGGAGGTCGAGGACGCCCTGTTGCTGCTGACCAAGCCCGTAGTAGTGCTCGTCTGCCGGCGAGTCAAAGATTGCGGAGACGCGGGAGCCGGCGTCGTTCTGCTTACCCGCGTTCGTCGCTTCCGCTTCGGAGCGATTGGGAACCATAGACCAGTTCCGCATGGTCAGCAGCGCCTTGCCCGAAGCCGTTTTCACGGAAACTGTGTCGTCGTTGCGTCGACTCCCGGAACCGCCGCCGAAGTAGTGGTCTCGCAGGGATTGATTCAGCTCGTCGAGCGGCATGGGATGCGGTAAACGCGACGGCGGTATGTGATCGGCGGAGACATCGACAACCAGCCGAGGGGAGCGAAAGACGTCGTTTCCGTCCGCGTCCTGCTCATGGGTCCAGCCCGCCATCGATGGTGTTCCGGCAAGTCCATATCCAGCGCCTGCAGCGGCTGAGGCTTTGTCCTTGCTGAACGTAATCCGGAGAATGTTCGGCGCGTATGGCTCAAGCACAATCGTTCTGCCATCACGGTCAAGGACAAAGTGGGTGTCCTGGGCGAAAGCGGACACGCTTCCGATGGCTGAGAGCCAAAACGTGAACACAATTGCGACTGGGGCGACCACGGCCGCCATGGTGTCGGAGTTCTTCCGGAGCTTCTGGTGAGTGCGGGAAGGGAGATTGCTCTTTAGCGGATGTCGCATGTTTTTTCTCACAGGTGATGCTTGTTGCCGGCACAAAATTCGCTTTTGGACCGCAGCCTGCTCGATGTTAATGCTGTCGGGCTTGTCTGCATAGCGGTGAAGATTCATATAACGTTTACTTGGCCCGGGTATGTTCCCGGATGCTGCTGATTACAAAATGTTTAGTAACCGATTATTGAATCCAACTGCTCAAGGGAGCGACGGGACTGCATTCATCCGATTGACATGGACGTGGTTGCTGATATTTACTTCCGGCGTAGGCCGCCACAGGTTAAAAACAAATTGCTCTAGCAAGAGGCGGAACCTCGCGGAAACGGCATGGCCGGCATCGATTTACCGCGGTTAGGATGCAACTTTTTCCCCGACTGAACGCTGGAAGTGAGAGGATCCGTCTCGGACTCAGCCAAGTTGCCTGAATAGCGGCTCGCAGCTCTTCATAGCTCTGCGATGAGCCTTCTTTTCAGGCTTCTTTGACAACGCTCTTTCGATCGATCGGTTTGCAGGACTGCTGAAGTACCATTCAGGGACGAGAAGGCTCAAGCGTCTGAACTCGACTCCGGGCGCCGATACCCGGCAAACTCTCGCATGTCGCGAGGAAGCGCGCAATTACGAGCCTTGAGGATATGTCGCTCCGTCCTGGCTAATTTTTCCACTCAAGGTCTTAGGACTCGAATCGAACTGGCAGACAGCTTGTGACAACAAGTAATAGGCGAGACCGAATTGGATTCGCAAAAGAAAACGTTTTACGGCTTTTAAAACGAATGGTCAGAAACCGTGACTACGAGGTCGGGTCGCGCGCCGGAGGGTATTGAGTTGCTTCGGCGCACGAGAATTCGCGGAGCCAGTTACAACTTCAGGTAAGTCGATGATCACAATTTGAATGTTCGCGGCAAGGAGACACATCATGGCCAGTGCAAGAAACCTGAAAAGGTTCTTCCCGTTGTTCATTTTCCTGTTGGTGCTCAATGGATTCCCGGCCTTTGCCCAGTTTTCGAGTGGCATTGAAGGAACCGCTCGCGATACTTCAGGGGCCGCACTCGCAGGAGCCAGAGTCACGATCACAGACAGCCGGATCGGCGTCTCAAAGGCCACCACAACCAACGACGCCGGATATTTCCGCATCGAAAGCATTGCCGCTTCTACCTATACGGTCGAGGTGCAGATGGCGGGCTTTCAAACCTGGAAACAGGATGGTCTCGCTCTCCAAGTCGGCGAAGTCCGCACTCTGACCCCGGCGCTCAAAGTAGGGGCCGCCTCAGTGAATATCGAGGTCTCCGCCTCGGAAACCGCGGTCGACCTGGTCACCCCGACTACCGGGTCGGTGATTGCCGACGTCACGTTGCAGCAGACTCCGCTTCCTGACCAAAATATCTACGGCCTGGCTGCGCTGACTCCTGGTATGACAGGGAGCGCAGTCACCGCGGGCGATAATTATACGAACGAATACGCCATCAACATCAATGCCGCCGGACTCCGACAGGAGCAGAACGGCTATATGATCGATGGTGCCTACACCAATACACCCTCCCGCGGGGGCGGCACTTCGATTTCGCCCAATCCGGAAATCGTGCAATCGATGAACGTGAAGACTAACAATTTCGACGCCCAGAAGGGAAGAAACGCGGGCGCAACTGTTGAAGTCTTTACCAACTCCGGAACCAACGATTTCCACGGCACGATCGACTACTACTTCCGCAACAACGACACCGCCTGGCCTACTGTGTTCCAGGCCACAGGAGTTCCGACGTTCAGCCGCAACGAAATAAGCGGCACCTTTGGCGGACCCGCGATCAAGAACAAACTATTCCTTTACGGCGCCATTGACGTGCTCCGCTCCAGTTCCGCGCAGGCCTATACCGTCACTGCGGAAACTCAGGACTTCGATAGCTGGGTTGAGGCAAACTTGCCCACGACATTGGCGGCATCCATCCTGAAAGCGGCGCCGCCTCAGTCCTTCCCGAAAACGAATTTCCAGACTGTGGCCCAGGTTGAGAGTTCAACGCCGGGATACTACGCGCCACCTGCCGGGATTCCGGCCGATTTGAACGCGGTTGGCACCGCGAACATCAGCGTCACAACGCCAAACAATGGATACCAGTGGAGCGTCCGCGGCGACTACTACGTGGGCCCGAACGACCGTATCTATGGGGATGCGATTCGGACCTCGCGCACGTCCGAGGGTATTCAGGCGCGCCCGGCGACGAATATCCCGTACTACGACATATCCGACTTCGGCAACGTGGACTGGACACATACGTTTTCTCCGCGAATATTGAATGACTTGAGCATCAACATGATCCGTCCCCAGGGCGCAAACGGTTCGGTTCCATCGGAAGCGATTCCCTATATCAACGTCACCGGCCTGCAGGGATTCGGAACCTGGGGAGCCGGCAACTTCATTCAGACAACCGTGGGCTGGCGCGACGTAATGACCGCAACCATCAAGTCGCACACGCTCAAATTCGGATACGACGGTTACAACATCCGCGAAAACGATGTGCAGGACAGTGCGTTCACTCGCCCCACCTACAACTTCGACAATATCCTCGACTTCGTGCAGGACAAGGCCACGTCGGAGGCCGGCACTCATGTGGACCTCACGACCCATGGGCAGGCGCCGTACGTGCGCCGCTACCGCGAGTTGTACACGGGGTTCTTCATCCAAGATGACTGGAAGGTCACGCCACGATTCACGTTGAATGCAGGTGTTCGATACGACTCGATGGGGAACCTGTTTGCCATCATTAGTCCCAAACTGACGCTGTTGCAACTCGCTCCGGGCGACCGCCAACAGCAGATTGCGGGAGCTGTAGCGGTTGCGGCTCCCAACGGCCGTTCCAATGTTCTCGACCACATCGTGTATGGCCTCACGCCGCGACTCGGATTTGCCTGGGATTTATTCGGTAAGGGAAAGACTGCGTTGCGCGGAGGCTTTGGCATGTTCGCCGATCAGCCTCCCTATCTTCACATGACCGATATCACCGCCGGCAACCTGCCGTACTTCTACTCGCCTGCCATCAACGTGCGCCAGGGTAATCCCACTCCCCTATTCCAGATGTGCGATCCCCCCACGGGCTACTATCAAGTTTGCCCTATCGTCGATACATCGAATGTCACTTTCGACTCGCACGGCGGCGTGCTCCTCAACGGCGTTCCTCAGCGCTCGGGTCTCGGCGGGTTTGATCCGAACTACAAGATGACCCAGGCGGAAGCGTGGACTTTGAGCATACAACAGCAACTGCCCGACAATCTGATCGTCGAAATCAACTATTCCGGCACCGAGGCGCACCACCTACCGATCTATCAGGACACCAACCGGTTTGCCGGCGATCTGATCGTCAACAAGGGCAATCCCCAGTACCTTAACCCGAGTTTCGGCGACATTGAATACGGTACATCGAACGGCAATTCCAGCGGCAATGTCGGGTCGGTGATCGTTACGCGGCGGTTGTCTCGTGGTTTGTCATTGCGCGGCATCTACTCCTACGCGAAAGCATTGGATGTATACAGCACAGCCCAATCCATCTCCGGCGGACAGGCCACCACAAACACCAACATCATTGAGCCCGATGACTTCAAGGCGCAACGGGGCCGTGCGGACTACGACATCCGCCAGCAGTTCTCGGCAGACGGCATCTGGATCATCCCCGCGCACTATGACTCGGCTGCGTTGAGAAATATTCTTGGCGGCTGGCAGATCGGGGGCGTGTGGCTCATGCAGACCGGACTGCCATTCACGGTGTTCACCAGCGCACCGTTCCACCCGGTCTTCGATGCAGGTGGCAATGTCGTCGGGAATACCGGCGGCGATTACAACGCCGACGGTTACAACTACGATGTTCCGAATGTGCCGTCGTTCGGCCGCCATCTCTCAGGCAGAAATAAAGAGGAGTTCCTGAACGGAGTATTCGGACCTCCCTCCACCGCCGCCGCCCAGTTCCCGACACCAGCCCTCGGAACTGAGGGCAACCTGGGCCGCAACACCTACGACCAGCCTGGATACAATAATGTCGACCTCAACATATCCAAGTTCTTCGCTGTTCCATGGTTCTTCGGGGAGAGGATGAAGATCGAGGTGAAGGGGGAAATGCTGAATCTATTCAACCGTGCCAACTTGCAATTTGTCAGTTCGGATATGACTAGCGGAAGCTTTGGGCAGGCGACCAACTCGCAGCCTGCTCGCACGATCACTATCCACGTCCGCGCCAGCTTCTAGTGCGTGGTTTTGAGTCGGGCTTGCGGGTCGCACGGGGTTGAGAAGGTCGTGCGGCCGGCAAGCCTGGAGGAGCAGTTGGGTTTTCGACGAGCAAAATTCGCTGGTTTAGCATTGTCGATTCTGCTGTCTGTTTACTGTGGTGCACAACATACCGCATCCGGATCGAAGCAAGGCTCAACAATTGCAGAGGTTCAGACGCTGATCCGGTCAAGGCAATATGATCAGGCGCTGGTCCTCACTGGCGCCGATCTCGAAAAGACACCGGCCGATTACCGCCTTTGGACCCTCCAGGGCATCGCGCTCTCTCTCAAGGGCGACACCAAGGGGGCGCTCACATCGTTCGACCAAGCGCTCCACTTGTCCCCGACTTACGAGCCCGCGCTCAAGGGTGAAGTCGAGATCCTATTCCGGTCAGGCGACAAGCGCGCCGTGCCACTTCTCGAAAGGATTCTAAAAGCGACCCCGAATGATCTCACTGCGCATGAAATGCTGGCGACGCTCGAGAGTAAAGACGGCGATTGTGCGGCTGCCGCTGAACATTTCGAGTTAGCCGCTGATTCGATCGCTACGCACCCCGAGTCGCTCGAGGCATATGGATACTGCCTGTTCGAAATGAAGCAGTTCGATAAGGCCATTCCGGTATTCGAACGGCTTGTATCCTTGCTACCCGATCGCACCTACCCCAAATACGATCTCGCCCTCGTATTGGTATCTGCCAAGCAATATGAGACCGCCATCAAGACCCTCGAGCCTCTTTTAACGGAGGACCAAAAGGATCCCGATATTCTCAGTCTCGCTTCGCGGGCGTATGAAGCCACGAAGAACACACCGCGGGCGGTGGCTCTGTTGCGCCAGGCGATTGTCCTGAGTCCCATCACGCCCAGCTATTACGCCGAGTTCGCAGCTCTCTGTCTCGAGCACGACTCCTTCCAGGTTGGTGTCGACATGATGAACGTTGGACTTAAATACATTCATGACGATCCCTCAATCTATCTTTCGCGAGGACTTCTGTACGTTGAGCTCGCGGACTTCGACCAGGCAGAAAAGGACTTCAGCAGAGTCGAGCATTTATCGTCTTTCCAGAGCCTGGGTTCTTATGCGCTCGACATGAATGAAGTGCAAAGAAACAATCCTGAACAGGCACTCGCCAGGGTCCGTTCGCAGCTTAAGACCCATCCCGACGATCCTCTTCTGAACTACTTCCTCGCCCAATTATTGATGAATCAGTCTCCCGATCTGGGGAGCAAAGAGTTCAAAGAAGCGATGAGTGCGGCTCTAAAAACCGCGAAGCTCAAGCCGGAATATGTACCGATTCATGATCTTCTGGCCAGTATCTATATGCAGGCGGGCCAATATTCTCAGGCCATTGATGAATGTCACCTCGCTTTGCATTACGACCCTTCGGATGAAGCTGCCACATATCATCTGTTGATCTCGTTGAAACACAGCGGGCAAACCCAAGATCTCCCGGCCCTTTCCAAGCAAATCTCTGTTCTGCATCGCCAGTCACTCCAGCGAGAGAATGAAAGGAAGAGCTTCAGGTTGATCGAGGGCAATGCAGCGACTGGTCCGGCCTCAACCGACACGAATGCACACTCGCCTTAAGTCAAGGTAGAGTTCTGGAGTCAGATCTTCTGACGATCGAAGCGATTCGAAGCCAGGCGCGCAGGCCGCGCCAAGATCAGGAGCGCAGAGATGGTGGGGCATGGGGTGTGGGCGGCGTGGTGGGAATCCCAGGCGGAGTCACTTTGGAGAGATGCGCGGTACGGTTTCCGGCAAATCCTGCGATCTCCAGGCCTGTCGATTGTGGCGATTCTGTCACTTGCCCTCGGCATCGGCGCTAACACTGCAATTTTCACCGTTATCAACGACCTGCTGCTGAAGCAATTGCCGGTTCACGACCCTCGAATGCTCGTTTCGTTCGGCGACGGAAGCAGCAGTGGTATCGTCACTCCTTCCAGTCCAGGAGCTTATGACATCTTCCCTTACGAGTTCTATAGGCGCATCGCCCGCAGTCAGAACCAGTTCGAGGGAATCTGCGCGTTTGCCAGTTTTCCCACCATGGTGAGTGTGCGCACAACATCAGGAGCTAGTGGCCTTGCAACCCAGGCCATCAGCCATCTTGTTACGGGGACGTTTTTCAGCGTTCTTGGCGCCCGGCCATTGATGGGCCGCGTCTTCAATCCGGACGACACTGCGACGGAGGGGAGTAATGCGGTTGCCGTCATCAGCCATCGCTATTGGCGGGAAAACCTGTCTGCAGATCCCGGTGCCGTGGGCCGTTCGATCACGATCAACGGAACATCGTTCATGGTGATCGGAGTGATGCCCGCTACGTTCTATGGAGTAGACCTGAACGAGCAGTCGCCGGGCCTGTGGCTGCCCATCACAATGCAGCCGAAAGTGATGATGCGACTGTCTCTTTTGGATCCAGACGGACTTTTCTGGATTCATATCTTGGCGCGGCGCAGGCCTGAAGTCTCGGTAGCGCCGGCTCAATCGTGGACGTCCGTCGAATTCCAGCGCTTTCTAATGCAACGGGAAGGATCCGGGATTTCGGCGTTGCGAAGGCAGCAAATAAGCGGCACGTTCGTTCCGCTTTTGCCCGGCGGAACCGGATTGTCTCACCTAAGGTCGGCGTACCAGGCGCCTTTAACCGTGTTGATGATTATGGTTGGCGTAGTTCTGCTCATTGCATGCGCAAACCTTGCCAACCTTCTTCTGGCCAAGGCTGCAGCGCGCGAGCGCGAGTTTTGTGCCCGTCTTGCCCTCGGATCCAGCCGCGGGAGAATCGCACGCCAGATTCTCACAGAAGCACTCGTTCTTGCGTTGATCGGCGGCGCACTGGGACTGGGTCTTGCCTTCTGCGCCACGCGTGTACTGATTCAATTCATCGATAAGGGGGCTTCTGCTACTGCTTTTTCTGCGATGCCCGACCTGCCCGTGCTGCTGTTTACACTTGCCACGTGCACGGTAACGGCCGCGCTTTTTGGACTCGCCCCGGCGATGCACGGTTCGCGAACTAGTGCAGCGGGAGCGCTCAATGCAAACGCGCGCAGCCTTGGGGGTGCAGCTGCCCGGTCGAATCGCTTGCTGCCGAAGGCGCTGATCGTGGCGCAGGTAACCCTCTCGCTGGTGTTGCTGACCGTGGCCGGCCTGCTGCTCCGAACACTCCGAAACCTGCGCGCGCAGGACATTGGATTCAATCGCACCAATGTTCTGCTCGTTAACACGAATCCCAAATTTGCCGGTTACGAGCCTGACAGGCTCAACGCGCTCTACGACCGTATCCTCGGTCGCGTCAACGCGATTCCCGGTGTCCGTTCTGCAGGCCTATCCGGGGGACCACCGGTGAGCCGGGGGAATTGGGGATCGCCCATCGACATCGACGGCCGGCTCACGCCGCCTACCGAGGACATCAGTACGCTGCTCAACCGGGTGTCCACAGGCTATTTTGAGACGCTGGGGATTCCGCTGTTCAGGGGCCGAACGATTCAATCCGCCGACAGCGCCGACGCTGTGAAATCAGCAGTGGTGAACAAGACATTTGCCGATCGGTACTTTCCAAACGGGGATGCGATCGGCCACAGTTTCACGATTGCCGATCCTGCGGCTCCGGGCACCTGGCACATCGTGGGAGTCGTTCGCGATTCGAAACAAAGCGGCCCTGCGGAGAAACCACAGCCGTTCGCTTTTCTTGCCGTAACTCAACTCAAAGGCGAAGATCAGTACGCCTACTGGCTGCAGATCAGGAGCGTCGGCGATCCAGCGAAAATCACAGCAGAGGTGCGTGCCGCTCTGTCCGACATCGACCCCAACCTGCCGGTTCTAAAAACCCAGACCGTCGAGGAACAGTTAGACGATCTCATCGATCAGCAGAGGTTCGTCTCGAAACTGGCAGGCTTCTTTGCGCTGCTGGCGCTGGCCCTGGCAGGCATTGGACTTTACGGAGTGATGACATACAACGTGGTTCGGCGCACGAGCGAACTCGGGGTCAGGATGGCGATCGGAGCCCCCAAGTCGGGGCTGCTCTGGATGGTATTGAGGGAGTCCCTCACGCTTCTGGCGATCGGCATTTCTCTGGGACTCCCAATGAGCCTTGCCGCAAGCCGGGCCATCAAGGCCGGTCTTTTTGGTGTCGACCCGGCAGATCCACTGACGCTTATTGCGGCTGTATTGCTGATTAGCGGCGTTTTATTTGCTGGTGCCTACATTCCCGCGCGTCGAGCAACGAAGATCGATCCCATGGTGGCGCTGCGCTACGAATAGTTTCAGACTCTTCAAATGACGGACCAAGAGAATTGCGATGAAGATTGTTTTGGGATTAGGCAACATGGGAACGCCGATGGCGCTGCGGCTGCTGGCTGGCGGACACGAATTGTCGGTGTGGAACCGGAGCGAAGAGCGCACTAAACCACTGATCCACGAGGGAGCGATCGCCGCAGCGACCCCAGCGGAGGCCGAACTGGGCGCTGACGCTGTGATTACCATGCTCTTCGACGACGCGGCGTATGAGGAGGTGCTTTTTGGCGCTAACGGAGTGGCTGACGCGCTCTCACCGGGTGGGCTCCACATTTCGTGCAGCACCATCAGCGTTGCTCTCAGCGAGCGGCTCACCGTGGAACACGCGAAGCGGGGCATCGATTTTGTGGGAGCGCCCGTGTTTGGCCGTCCAAGCGTTGCCGAGGAGGGTCGGCTGTGGGTCGTGGCAGCTGGTGCCGACAGAGCCGTGAACCGTGCTCGTCCGCTGCTCGAGGCCTTTTCGCGAGGGATCACCATGGTTGGTGAAGAGCCGAGGCAAGCTCATGCTGTCAAGCTGGGTGGCAATTTTCTCATCAGCGCCATGATTCATTCGCTCGGCGAAGCTTTTGTCTATGCAGCCCGGCAGGGTGTCGAGCCGGAGACATTTTTCGAATCCGTAAACAACGCCCTATTCCAGTCACCCTTTTACGGCGCGTATGCCAGCATCATGCTGCGTCCGCCCGAACATATTGTGGCAACCATCGAGATGGGGGCGAAAGATCTACGCTTACTGCGCGAAGCAGCGGCGAGCCGCCAGACGCGTCTTAGCCTCGCCGACCAAATGGCGGAGATCTTCGCTGAAGCGAAGCGTCTCGGGCCACCAGGCCAAGATTGGGCCGTGGGCCAGTACCGGATGGCTCAGCGGCGGGGAGTAGCGCTGTAAATAAAGAGGGCGATCGATGGGGGATGCGTTTTCGCCACCTCAAGAATCACAGGCTGGGATCAATCACATGCGCGCCCTATCGCAGAAAGGTGCATGGGGAGTTCTTGTGAGAGCGGAAAGATTTCCACAGACAGCTACGATCCAGAGGCTTTGGAAGGATCGGTCGAATCTCTAAATAGCGCCTCGAATGCCAGCCTGCCGGTCAGGCCAGCGGAAGGCACGCGTTGCGGCTGAACCTCGGAATGCGCAGCCCGGTCACGCTCACGCCGTAACTGCTCGGCCGAGACTACCACTACTTTGGAATCCTTAATGCCGGCGAGCGCGATGGCGGGTTTCGACCCCCCCACGTGTTTGGCTATCGCCGGCTTCGCAGTACCGGGGTGCCCAGATCCGATTGATGAACTCCGCCCTTTGGGCAAGGGACGTGGGCTCTTGAGAATGCGTTGTGGTTCTGGCACGGCCGCGACGATCTGCGGTTGATCTGGATCTTCCGTCGGCTGTGGTGAGGGAGTTGAGGGCAGGGCAGTCGCGTCAACACGCTTTTTCGCGTTTTTCCCTAGTACGGCGAGATCCTCTGCCCGAGATTTGTTCGCGTGAACTCGCCTGCTGCCAGATACTTCGCGAACCATGGCGGCAATCCTGGACTTTCCTTTAGGCCGAGCCGTCCTCTTCGATCGCGGTTCGGTCATTGGGCTCAACAGGAGCTCACGGGCTTCGCGTAAACGGAGAAGGTAGGCGTCAATCTCATCGACAATGCTCGTTATTGCCATCCGGACCATTCTATTTGGGCAGGCGTCGGGTCACAAAATGACAACTGCATCGTTATTTGGCGGCAAACCATGTGGCGTTCGATCCTTAGCAGTATTAGGTCCGCAATCCAAGCACAGGCATATGCGTCAACCGCGTCGTGGAGGAAATACTATGCTGTACTCATCGCGATTGCTTCTGCCGGTGCTGGGCTAGCAGCTGTGCCCTTTCGGCTTGCCGCAATTTCAATCTTGGAGCGCGCTGTCGCATTCACGGCGCCCGCACCTCAACGTGTGGGTGGGGGTCGATACCTGGAACTGATCCAGCAGCTTCTGCAGTTGTGATTACCGAAAACTCCGTCGGAGCTGAAAATGCAGAGGTTCTGATCATTCGTGAGATCCTGGTGGTATCATCATGAGCTCTCTTTTTGTTGCCCTTTTCGCTTTGGTCACCTCCAGTTTTCGAACCCGTGCCGCCCTGCAGACAGAGATCCTCGCGCTTCGTCATCAACTCGCGGTTTTCCAGAAGAATGCACTGCGGCGTTTGCGCCTCCAGCGCTGCGACCGGCTTCTGTGGGTCTTGCTGTCACGATGGTGTCCCGGTTGGCGCCGGAGTCTACAGATCGTTCGCCCCGATACAGTGATCGCCTGGCACCGTAGAGCCTTCGCTCGGTACTGGACGCGGAAATCACGACCGCGTCCGGGAAGACCAAACGTGCCGGCAGAAATTCGCGACTTGACTCGGAATATGAGCCAAGCGAACCCCTTGTGGGGAGCACCCCGCATTCACGGGGAGCTGCTCAAGTTAGGGATCGAGGTAGCGCAATCGACCGTGGCCAAATATCTTCGCCGCCCGCGGAAGCCACCTTCCCAGACTTGGCGAACGTTCCTGACCAATCATATGGAACAGATAGCCTCGATCGACTTTTTCCTGGTACCGACCGCGACCTTTCGGATTCTGTTTGTGTTGGTGGTGTTGTCGCATGATCGGCGTCGTGTGCTGCACTTTCAAGTGACCGAACACCCCAGCCAGGAGTGGACGATGCAGCAGATGCGGGAAGCGTTTCCATGGGACCACCAGTGCCGATATCTTCTGCGCGACCGCGATGCGATCTACGGCGGTGACTGGGTTGCCACGACGAAAGGCCTGGGGATGGAGGAATTGATTTAGTGCACCCCGTTCCCCATGGCAAAATCCGTACGTGGAGCGACTGATCGGTTCCATACGGCGCGAATGTCTGGACCACGTCCTCGTGTGGAATAAAAGGTCGTTGCGACGGACTCTGCAAAGTTATTTTGCGTACTACCAGCGTTCCAGGACACATTTAGCACTGGCCAAGGACGCTCCAGAGTCGAGAGCTGTGGAGAAGCCAGAACGCGGGCGCATTGTAGCGATTCCTCAGGTCGGGGGATTTCATCATCGATACCAACGCCACGCCGCTTAGTGTAAGCCATTCCTCGGCGACGATAGCATCCGACTTCTTATGAACCAAAGCCGATCTCGTCGCGAGCTGAGACCGGATTGTTCATTGCACTCTCCGCTCTTCGATTCAGAACGGGGTTGCATCGCTGTTGCATGGTTGCCTCAATCAGTGTCTCCGCCAGAGAGTGTTCGATATGCAGACGAGATTTTGGTGTTTCCAGCTCGGACGGAGTTTTCGGTAACTACAGCCAGGGGCTGAGCTTGTGATAGTTGCCGATTGGGCAACAGAGGCATCATCGCCGAAGGCGTGCGGAATGCCTACGGAAAAGGTAACCGCCGGTGATTTCTTCCGGACCTGGCGCCGGCCACAAGTGGATTATTTGGTCGCTGCCCGGCGCACGGCGAGGTAATGGTGGTCGAGAGCCTGCCGCACCAGTGTCTTAATGACCGCCTGCCGACTGATGTTCAACTCTTTCGCCGTATTGTCGAGTTCTTCCAACATCGGCGAGGCGAAATCCACGTTTACCCGCTGGATTGGACCCATCATGCGACCTTTGTTGGTAAAGAAGGGAGACACGCTCTTTCCAGCGTCGGCAAGTCGCGCAATGGATTCGGCGGAGACAGGCTTCTTCTTAGGAGTTTTCTTCATACAGTTCCTCTTCTTCCTTGGTGGCTTTCCATATTGTGACCAGGTGGTAATACTCGCCCTCCTCGTCCTCGCGGCCCTCGAAGATCACCGTATACAGCCGTTCGCCCACCCACCCGATGGCCCTGGATTGCTCGAGCATGTCGGAGCGTTGGTCGAGATAATAGGGATGCGAGAATATCTCCTGAACTTCTTCAAAACCGATGCCTCGTTTCGGGTTCGCTCTGAGCCGTGCGCTCTTCCGACGATCGAAGTCAAACCGCATAGGTATAACTCTTATACCACATATCACCTCTCCAGAAATGGGGAATCCGCCACAGCGGGTGGCTTTTTGAAAAAATGGACATCAAACGACTTGGTTGGCTACGTCGGCTAATAGAGGCTGCTGTGAGAGCCAATAACGGGTAAGGATAGGGTAGGCCGATAATCCAACGGCTACAGGGCTGGGCAGAGTGTGATGCAAGCGAATCCTTTTCACTGTCACAACTCACGGAAGTACCTTGCATAGAATCAGGGTTTCGCGTTTTCGGGGGAGACCCTGTGGAGAGGCCTGGCTTTGGCTTCTCCGGCAGGAACCGAGGCCAGGGAACAGGTAACTTGCCGCCCGTTCCTTGTTCGGGCGTGTTAGTCGCCGTCGTTGTCGCTCCCACCATCTTCGTCGCCGTCGAAGGGATGCGTGATCTCGCCAACCATGCCGACCATTTTCCGGTCGTCCGGGTTTGAGCTATGGAACCCCGGATTGATTATTTGACTGGAAAGGGACGCAACAGAGTGAGAGCGCTGGCCAGGAACAGGATGACAAGAAGGACATTCTTCATGCCTCTGCGTCCCAGCAAGAACCAGGTTGGGTTCATAGCTATCCATCCTTTCAAGTGGAGGAACAAGCAAGACGCGGACGTACCTTGAAAAACAGGGCAAATCGGCGCTCTGCGCTTGACTTTCTGCGCCTAAACACGCATGGTTTTGAATGCCAAGGTTCTCCGGACCCGCATAGAATAAGGGTTTCGCGTTTTCGGGCCTCCACTGAGACCCTGTGGAGAGGCTAATTTGGCTTCTCTCCGGCAAGAACCCGAGGCCAATGACCGGCAACAACACAAGGAGAATAGAGTGGCAACTTCATTGACGAAGAGCGCGCTGTCCAAGATGATGGCGGAGAAAGTCGAAATCACGAACAGGCAGGCAACCACGTTTCTTGAGTTTCTGGCCGAGACGGCGGTCAAGGAAACCAAGAAGAATGGCTTGTTCGTCATCCCCGGCATCGGCCGGCTGGTGAAAGCCGAACGAAAAGCCCGTATGGGCCGTAATCCCGCGACCGGAGAGCAAATCAAAATCAAGGCGAAGACCGTGGTCAAGTTCCGTGTGGCGAAGGCCGCGAAGGACTCCATCGCCCCGGCCAGAAAGCCCGCAGCCGCCAAGTAACGTTTATCCAACGGAGGCAAAACCGCGCAGGGGAGAAGCGCTGTAGCTTCTCCCTCTTTGTTTGGTGGCAATGTTCTTTGCTCAGCTGGAGCGGCGCGAGGTTTGCGTGTGCGGCGGCCGAACCGCCATTTGGTGGCAGACCGCGTCATCGACTTCGAGCGCGCATTGTCTCATCTCAGCCAGGAGCACCAATCCATCCTGCTCCTGACCTACCGCGAGCACCAAGACTACCGCGCCGTCTGTGCGGCTACCGGCGTTAGTATCCGTGCGCTAAGCTATCGCGTCAAAATAAGTTGACTATTTTATCGCCAGTAGATCTAATAGGTTATGGGCGGGATTTCCCCTTCACGATAGGTGCGGTCCTGCGCGAAGACGAGATCGTTGGAATCGTGGTTGTCCATCGGGATCTGGGAAGAGAAGGCGACGGAGGAGACGTTGGGAATGGAGCCGAGCTTGTCGGCGATGGCCTGTTGCATGCGCAGGACGCGCTCGGATTCCTTGTCGGGGATGGTAGTTTCGGGAACGTAGATGCGGAAGTTCTCGATCGTGGCGGGGTCGGCGAATCCCGCGGAGACGTTGGCCAGCGCGCGGAAGGTGCGGACCATGTGTTGACACAGTGTTGACACGGAAACGAAAAAGCGAAAGGCCCGTTCGAGGGCCTTTTATAAACTATTGATTTTTGTGGATTTAATGGTGCGCCCGGAGAGATTCGAACTCCCGGCCTACTGATTCGTAGTCAGTCGCTCTATCCAGCTGAGCTACGGGCGCACACGATGTCCCTGGCGGGACCTAAAACAGATTACCAAGGAATGGACGGTGGTGCAATCAGGCTACGGGTGCCGGTTGTGGTGCCGGCGGGGGGATCAGAGAAAGTTCTTCGGTGATCTGGACTCCGGCGCGCCGGATGAGTTCAGTCACCATCGCGGCATTCAAACGGGTCGCGTCGAACTCCACGCGCACCGTCCGCGCAGCGTGGTCAAAACTGAGGCGGCGAATACCGTACACATCGCGCGCATTGGCCAGCGCCAAAACCTGCGACTCGGTGGGCGGCTCCGCGTAGCGGAACAAGATGTCCACTGTGGTCATACGGGAATCATAACAATAAAGTTGGTGCTTCCCCAGTCAGAGCCCCTGAAGAAAAGCCCGGATCTCGGGATTGGACCAGTCGGGATCGCCTACCACCTTGCGCCGAATGACGCCGTTGCGGTCGATGATGTAAGTCTCAGGCCAGCCGTCGGTGCCGTACATTTTCGCGACTGTCTGGTTGGGATCGCGAACCGTAGTGAGATCGACGTGGAAGCGGTTGAGGAAGCGTTGATATGCGCCCGGATCTTCGTCAATGCTCACCGCGAGAATGGCCAGGTCTGGCCGTTCATGATGCAACGCGACGAGCGCCGGCGTTTCCTGGATGCAGGGCCCGCACCAACTGGCCCAGAAATTGAGCAGAACCACTTTGCCGCGATAATTCGCGAGCTGGACGGAATTCGTTCCATCCGAAACCGTAAAGTCGGGGGCCTTCTTGCCGATCTGCGAGGGCTTTGCGCCGCGATTGCAACCGCAGAACAACAGGCCCGCGGCCGACAGAAGCAGGCAAAGGAACGATGAGAAACGAAGGGAACGCACATACCTATAATACTTAACCTGCATTA
>Ga0207034_1014_pt1 | contig 36422 bp, 30 predicted proteins | sample Alteio_BWMinCont_36_FD_153269 | JGI IMG/M metagenome (GOLD analysis project Ga0207034, IMG submission 153269) | Enriched cells from forest soil in Barre Woods Harvard Forest LTER site, Petersham, Massachusetts, United States -... | ecosystem: Environmental > Terrestrial > Soil > Temperate forest >...
TTAACATACTCCACAAATTTATTGATGATCTCCTGACGGTCATTGATATTGCCGTCACTGTCAAATGTCAGGTCATTGACCCAGAAACCGGCAATGACCTTTAAATCATACTTAGCTGCTAAAGTCATCGTCCGCTCGGTCATTTTATTGGGGAAACGGGCCCCCTCTTGGGTGTCATTCCCTTTCCATAAACGGATGGTATTGGCATGCATAAGCTGCAGCTTTGAAAAATCACGGTTCAATATGTCAGGGTCATCGTAAATATTATTGCTGCGCGGGTCACTGGCGTCGCCCCATCCCCAATCGCTGACATGACGGCCGATCGGCACAGGCTGATAGCCGACCCCTTTGACGAAATAAGGTTTATATACCCCGCCGGAATATACCCATAATTTACCATCTTCTATTTTGACACATTTTACCTGGGTACAGTCCAGCGAAGGATCATCTGCCTGGTCATTTTGACCTTCCTGATCACAGAGTATCGTGCTGCAATTTATGGCGATCTGGGCAAAGGAGGTGGAATTAAAAATAAGGAAAGTAAAAGAGAAAAAAGCAAAAACAGTAACATGAAGGAACTTATTGGCTTTAGGCGGCTCGACTACCATGGGGATATCTCCCTTTAGGTTCGATACTTTCCGTCTCTGGCTTTCGCCAGATTTGGCTTTATCTATACCACTAAGTAAAGTATGCCATATAATCTAAAAATTAGCAAATCAGCTTAGCTAAAGGAGAAAGCGCTAAATAACCCTCTCATTACCACCGTCGATGGGGATCTGGGCACCGGTGGTTTTGGCAAAGGCAGGCCCGGCCATGGCGCACACAAGGTCCGCCACGTCCCGAGATGTGATCTCTGTATGCAGGATATTGTTGGTCTTGTATTGCTCAACAGAAAGGCCATAATGCCGGGCACGTTTCTCTAAAACTTCCTTGGTCCAGATAGCTGTGTCAAAAACTTGATTGGGATGGACCATATTAACGCGTATGCCCTTGGCCCCCAACTCCAAAGCCGCCACCCTGCCTAATTGTGTCAGTCCTGCCTTAGCGACGGAATATGCTCCGGCCCCAGGGCCCGGTGCCGGGACATTCTTGGAGGCAATGATAATGATCGTCGGGTCTATACCGTGGCTCAAATACGGGATAGCTGCTTTCATCAAACGCTGATGGCTGGTCAGGTTTAACTGCATGCTTCTCTCCCAAACTGCGGGGTCCATTTTTTCCAGATCCATACTGGGCGAAAAAATGCCTGCATTGCTGACAATGATATCCAAGCCGCCATAATGACGCACAGCATATTCCACGGCATTTTTAATATCTGCTTCCTTGGTTACATCGCATTTAACTGTGACACCCTCTTTAATATCTAACCCAACCACATAGGCACCATTGGCCCGTAAACGCTCCGCGCAGGCCTTGCCTATGCCTGAGGCAGCACCGGTCACCAGGGCCACTTTGCCCTGCAAGCCCAAAGGCTTGGGGTTCTTGGCTAATTTGGCCTGTTCCAATTCCCAATATTCGACATCAAAAAGGCCTTTTTCATTCACGGCCTTCCATCCGCCCATGCCTTCTGCCCTTTGGATGGCTTGCATGGTATGGTCAACAATATCGCTGATGACCTGGGCCTCACCCGAAGACCGCCCAAAAGCAACAACACCTGACCCAGGCCACACCGCCCAACGCGGGGCCAGGTCCAGGCATTTTAATTTTCCGTCGTTGTAACGGTCAAAATATTTTTTATACGTTTTTGCATATTCATTAATATCCGCTTCGATATCTTTACCAATGACCGCGGGTTTGGGCTTGGTGCGGATGACATGATCAGGGGTCAAGGTCCCCCGTGTAACCAAATTTTTTATACGCGGCAGGCGGCTGAAGGCAACGCTTTGCTTATCGTCTTTTAATAAGGCTATAACTGCTCCTCCTTGAACACGGCTGACAGCTTTACGCAGTTGGGCCAAAGATAATAAGGTGTTTGCTGTATTTGGATTCCCGATAAAAACATTCGGGAATGACATTTTCCTTTGCTTGGCTATATATTGCTCAGCCTTGGTGACGAGCTTGGTATGATTTTCATAACTTTCTTTGGCCGTGTCAGCAAAGGTAAAAAGGCCATGGTTCAACAAAACGATCCCATCGTATTGGGACCAGTCGACCGCCAGGGTCATTTCATAAACCTTACGCGCTAAAATAAAACCAGGCATGACGTAAGGAACGATCAGTACACGCTCTCCAAAAACTTCTTTGATACGCTTTCTTCCATCGGGTGTATTGGTAATAGTCACCACCGCATCCGCATGCGAATGGTCCACGTAGGCGTAAGGAATGATGGCATGAAGGATGGCTTCAACTGAAGGATTGGGCGCGTTAGGATCAAGCATCGCGGCCCTTTGCTGGCGCACCATATCAGCATCAGTCAATTCTTTGATGGCTGCCATGCGCAAAAGCGTGTCTATCTTAACCGCCGCAAAGCCGCCAGCCTCGATCGTCGCCAGGTCCCAGCCGCTGCCTTTGATATAAAGCACCTGCTGCTCTGCCCCAAAAAAATCCCGGACAGGGGCCTTGACCGACGTATTTCCCCCTCCATGCATGACCAGGCTTGTGTCCCTGCCTAACAAACGCGAGGTATAAACACGTAAAGCCAGCGGGTCCTGGCCTAATTTCTTAACTTCTTTATCATTCCAGAGGCTTTTCATACTATTGATTCTTGATCCAGGTTTTTGCTTCCGGGCCTATATTGGATTTTCTCTGTAAGATAACATACAGATCATTCTTGGCACCGAGCTCCTCGCGGAATTTCTTCACACCCGCAAAGCCCTGCACAGGTATAGTGGCGCGTTTAAGATGGCAGATGCTTTCCACCGTGATCGTGCCGTCACCCTTGGTATATTTGGTCGTGACCTGCATGAAATCCGTTGCCAGGCTATAATCCTGCGGCACAAAATTTATCTTCAAGCTGTCGGGAATATGATAAGTATTACGGTTAATGATCAAAGAGTTAGTAGGGATAAAAATGGGAAAGAACCGTGTATCTTCTGAAAAATCAGGCACATCCCCCTGCTGTTCTTCTTTCAAAAGGAGCATGTCATTGGCCACCTGATAAACATGGGATGCCGCGTATTTAAAATTAAATACAACAGGCCCATAACGATCTTCCAGTCCCTTGACATCGCGGTCGGTTATCTTGCCGCCCTGGGCAAAACTAGCCTGTAAATTATCGAAGAATTTCTGCTTACTGCTATCACTGCTGGAATCCCAACTGTTCTTAAAATCTTCGGATGCTTCCACAGGCATCTGCACGTGGACCTGAAAACTGGCTGAACCATCGTCACCCAGGGTGATGTCGCTGGTGGTCACCACTGAATGGAAAAATTCATCAGCAATGGGAACATTCTTAAACTGATAGGCATCAGGGTCAATGATAAGCACATAGGCATTATCATAACTTGAAGGGAGTTCTCCCAGGTCAAATCCCTTGGCCTGGGGGTCCACGAAATATTTCTGGCCGTCGATGTTGACCTCCAAGATCACATGATCAAAAGCCGAAGGGTTGGGGACCCGGTGCCGCGGATCACCATTAAACTCACCGCTGAATAAACCGATCTCAGCATCAATACCGGCTTTTTTCAACATTTGCCTGGTCAAGACCGTCAGGTCTTTACAGTCCCCGTAACGGCTCTTAAAGATATCATTGGTCGCATGCAGGCCCACCGTATGGTCCCCCAAGGTCATGGACACATAACGGAAATTATCCTGGATATATTCCAGGATGGCGCGCAGCTTTTCTTTAGCGCTTGTTTTCCCTTTCACCAGGTCCAGCGCTTTGGCAGATATGGCCGGATCATCGATGGTGTTCTTATTGACCAGGTCACGCCACCAATCAGCCACCTGTTTCCAATCCGTCAGCGATGATAAAGACAGCACCCCTATGCTCTCATCAGCAGGAGGCATAAAACTCTCATTATCGCTGTATGAAGTATCCTCAAAAACATAGGAATATTTGACCGTACCGTTGACCTTATCGATCAGCGGATGTTTATCATTATTGTAGGCAGAAAAATGAACAGATCTGTTTTCAGGAAAAACATAGGTATAGCGCGCGTATTTTGTAGGTATGGAAGGATAGGTCACCTCGTCCCAAAACTGGTTGGGGATCTCTTCCCTGTCGATCTTCGTTTTGACCCTTACGTCTATGACCGTACCGACGCTTATCTGGGGGAAGGTAATGACCTTAAGGCGCATATCGGAATACAACGACGACTGATCATACGCCTGCAGGTCTTTAATGTCCGTGGCTCCAAGCTTCCTGCCGTCAGGGGTTTCTATAAAAGCTTCGACATCCGTAATTTCTTCACGGGACCTATTATAATAAATAGGCCATTGGCCCAGGCTCTTGGCCGCTTCTTTCTGGATCTTGACACGGGCATGATAATCCTGCGTGAAAGACCAGTCATCATGGACGACCGTATCTGTTTCAGCCAAAAGGCCTATATACGGCTGGTCGCTGTTTTTCTCTTCCCATGCATGCGGATCGACCTGCTTGTCCTCGATCGTGCTTAGGTCCTGTGCAACAGCCTGGGCGCGGTCAATGGTCGGCGTCTGGGCCGGGGCTAAGACTGAAAAAAACGGCAAAAACAAAAGGAAGATGAACTTTTTCATAAATCGCAAGATCCTCTCATCCATTAAAATATGGCGCTGGGTCAGAGGCTGTTTGAGGACAATGCCTTCCAGTGTGGTACAGCGGCTTAACGCCACATACATCTGTCCATGGGAAAAGGTACCCCAACCCACATCAATGATCACACGCTCAAAGGTCTGGCCCTGGGATTTATGGATCGTCACCGCCCAGGCCAGCTTAAGAGGGTATTGAGTAAAATAACCTATGACCTTGGAGCCTAAAGAATTATTCACATCATCAAAATAGTATTGGTAGATCTCCCAGGCGTGTTTCTTGACATCGACCTCGGTCCCGTTCTCTAACTCGACCATGATCACATCGTCACCTTCGGTATCAGTAACGATGGCCGTAATTTTTCCCAGAGACCCATTGACCCAGCGTTTGTCCGGGTCATTGCTTAACATCATCACCTGCGCACCTGATTTAAGCTCAAGGACTTCCGGGGTCGGCAGGGATTTACGCTCAAACTCACCGGAGACCGTCCCCTGATAGATCTTAGGAAACCCTGATAAACCCTGCAGGCGCTGATTGTTGACCTTATCAGCCAGTGCGTTTGTCGTAGTCAGGACAATATAAAAATCTTCCGGTGAAAATTGATGGTCCGGTTTAAAACGGCGGTTGAGCGCCTCCCAATGATGATGTTCAACACTGTCATCCCTGACAGCGTTAAGCAAACGGATAAAATGCTCATCTTTTTGACGGTAGATCTTCTTTAACTGCATGATCTTAAAATCCAGCGGCTCAAAGACTTTTGAAGAAAAGAAATACGGTGTCGGGTAATGTGTCTTAAAAATATCTTCTTCCCCGCGCCCCACCACCGGCGGCAGTTGAAAAAGGTCCCCGAAGAATATCATCTGTATCCCGCCAAAAGGCCTGTCATGATACGGCCCATACAGGCGTAAAAAAATATCAACGCAATCCATGAGGTCCGCGCGTACCATGGAAACTTCATCAATAATAATAGCGCCAAGCTCCCGGTACATTTTTTGTTTGCGTTTACGCACCGGAATGTCCCCCACGCTTTCAGGGGTCACATCAGGCTTAAAGCCAAAGAACGAATGGATGGTCTGGCCTTTGATATTAATGGCCGCAACTCCTGTGGGAGCGAGCACCGCGACATTCTTGGCCGTCTTTGCGCGAAAATACTGCAGTAAGGTTGATTTACCGGTACCTGCCTTGCCGGTGATAAACATATGCTGGCCGGTGTTCTCCAAGGCCTCAAAAGCAGCAACGAATTCTTCGTTAAAATCGAGTTCGGCGAAATTCATAGGATGAGATGTTAAATGCTTTTATTAATAGTATCCTGCAATAAGCGATGTGTTTTCAAATTGTCTTCGCGGTTGGTGATGACTTCAATGACCGTTGAGGTCTGCGCCTTAAGCGCCTGAGCGTAAACTTTCTTAAAATGGCCGGCATCCATAGGCTGGCTGTAATTGAGTTCAAACATTGATGCGGCGGATGCCAAGGTGTACGGATGGGGCGTGCCCCAGAACTTTTCAAAACCTTGTTTGAATTCAGCAATGGGTAAAAAAGAAAATATCCCGCCCCCTCCGTTATTGAGAAGGACAATGATCAAAGGCACGGGCAGATCACGCAACATGGCCAATGAGTTCAGGTCATGTAAAGCTGCCAGGTCACCGATCATCAGGGTCACCGGCTTATCTAAACCCTTTGCATACCCGGCTGCTGAAGCAATGATCCCGTCAATACCACTGGCCCCGCGGTTGCCGTTGACAAAAACGGCCTTACCCTTAAAATCCGCATAATTAGCCATATCACGGATAGGCATGCTGTTGCTCAAGAATAATCCTTGGGATTCAGGGACCAGCTGAGAAACTAAACGCGCGATACATGGTTCATTGACACGCTCATCTTCAGCTAAAAAGTCCTCTATGGCCTTATCCGCGCTTTTGTTAGCCTTAGATAAAAGCTTAAGTGTTGTGGAGTCCTTGCGCGGTTTGATCAACCCTACCACCGTCTGGATAAAATTAGTGACACTGGCCTCGATACGCAAGCTGACCTGATGATTGGGATCATTACGCAAGGCGTGGTTAAGCACCATGATATATTCAGCAGGGTTTTGTTTTTGGATAAGATCATAATAGCGCTGGGAGGTCATCCGCCCGCCTAAATGAAGCACACCGTCAAAGGACAATTTATCCAGGACCTTATCGGATAAAAGCAGATGATCAAAATAATGGATAAGATTAGGATGGCTATGCCCCAGACGAAGACCCGAAGAAACATCCGCAAACACCGGCCAGCCTAATTTCTCAGCCAAATGCAACACCAGATTTGCTTCGTCAGCACCAGAAATTTTCCCTACGACGATCACGCCATTCTTAATAGCTTCAAGGCGCTGGGCGATCTTCTTAGGAATAGGCAAAGCAACAGACTCAAATCCCGTGACATAATCCGTATAAGGCTTTTGAGATTTCTCCCAGCGGTTTAAAGGCTTGATATAAGATTTAAGGTCCTCTGATGTTTGGTTCAAGGTCAGCGGTTGGCGGAACATGCAATTGATATGAACGACGCCATGATTACGCACGGCCTGATACCAGGCCTGGTCGATGGTTGTCAGGACAAACTGAGGGTCAATTTTAGTATCCGGGCAAGGCATGTCGGTGGCCCATTGCGCGTATTTCCCAAACAGCCCGACCTGGTCAATGGTCTGTACAGCCCCTGTTTGCCTTAACTCCGGCGGGCGGTCAGCGCTGATCACGACCAAAGGTAATTTTTTCTTTGAAGCTTCGATCACCGCAGGGAAAAAATTAGCCGCGGCTGTGCCAGAGGTACAGATCAATACAGCAGGTTTTTTAGTGGCAGCAGCATACCCCATCGCATGAAAAGCCAGCCCCCGCTCATCAAAATGAACAAAGCTCTTGACCTTCTTATTTTGGGCCAAGGCAATGACCAAGGGTGAACTGCGTGACCCGGAAGCCACACAAAAATAATCGGTACCGAGACGTGAAAGCTCCTCAATAATTAACGTTCCCCAGCAGTGATTGATATTGGCAAAGTTCATTGGATGATCTTTATAAAATTACTGATCTTGTTTTCCACTTCATCCCATTCGGACGCGGCGTCAGAGCCCTCTACGATCCCTGCCCCGGCAAAAACAGACAACCGTTTGCCCCGGACCAAACCTGAACGGATCCCGACCACAAATTCCGCCCAATCCAAACCGACATAACCTATAGGCGCGCCGTACCAGCCCCGGGAAAACCCTTCAAGTTTACGGATAATATCCATGGCTTGATCGCGGGGAGTCCCGCCTAACGCCGGGGTCGGATGAAGGAATTGTAAGATATCTTCATCATTTATGCCATCTTTTAATTGGCCTTGGAATTTAGTGATCAGGTGATGCCCGTTAGCCAAGGTCAAGATGCCCGGCTGCTTATCCCGGCTGAAAACTGTACAAAATTCTTTAAAGGAGCCATTGATGGCATCAACGACAAAGGCATGTTCATGCTTGTTCTTATCTGAGTTTTGCAGGACCTTAGGATCAGTTGATTCAGGCATGGTACCGGCCAACGCTTCGGATTCGATAGAACGCTGATAACGACGGTAAAGACGCTCAGGAGAAGCCCCTAAAAAGACTGTTTTCTTGAATTGAAAAGCAAAATAATAGCTATTAGGCGTCACTGCTTTTAATTGCCTCATCATGGTCCAGGGATCAGGGGCCTGTTTAAAATTAAGGGAAGTCTTACGCGCCAGAACGACTTTTTCAACGGACTTATCATTCAAAATATGGTCCACATCCTTTTTCCAAAGTCCTTGATCAGGCTGGTCACTTCGTCTAAGGATCGTCGTATTTAAAGAATCCTTACACCCCTCAGGGCGAGACGGAAGATCGGATCGAATGGCTGCTAACTGCCGGAGAACACCCTTTATATTTACACTCCCGGCCAGATTACAGCAAAAGATCATTTTACCGTTCTGGGCCGCCAATTCAAAACGCGGGATGACAAAACGATAAGCGCCGAATTCTTCCCAATCATCATCCGGATGCCGTTCATCAAAACAAAAACCTCCATACCATTGCAAATAAGGATACTTGGGTGACAAGGAATGGCGCAGCTGTTTAAAGATCTTCCTGAAATTCCCCAGCCTGATGTCCGTTAAACATACCGCCTGGCCAATCCCGGCAATGCTCACGGTATCGCTTTGGTTAGACCCGTAGATCTTAACGTCATCCGTCTGTAATGACAGCCATGAAAGCATGTCCACAGGGTCGATCTTAATTTCAATACGCTCAACAGATTTGGATGGCTTGTACGCGGCTACAAATGAGGCCATCTGATCTTGAGCTTCTTTGAGGGAAGGGAGATTATTTTTGGGCGACATAAATGGTGGCTGCTCCGCCCATGAGGGGATGGGATTCAATATTGATAAATCCCATCTGCTTGAGGATCTTGCAGAAACGATCCCCGTAGGGGAAAGTCTGTATGGTCTGGTTTAAATAAGTATAGGCCTTGAAATTCCCGGAAAATAAAAATCCTACCACCGGCACAAACGTTTGCAAATAAAGCCAATGCCCTGCTTTCAGAAGAGGATTTTCAGGTTTTGAGAACTCTAAGATCAAAACCCTGCCGCCCTTTTTTGTGACCCTGAACATTTCCAAAAGGGCCAAACGCAAGTCCGGGATATTACGGATACCAAAAGAGATCGTTACACAATCAAAGGTCTCATCAAGAAAAGGCAAGGCTTGCGCATCCCCTTTCTGAAGGACCAGGCGGTCATCCAAATGCTGGGCTTTGATCTTATTACGGCCGATCTCGAGCATTTTGATAGCAGGATCCACCCCAAAACCGCGATGGACCTTGGGATTATCCTTGGAAAGCGTGATCAAAACATCCGCGGTACCTGTCGCTAGGTCTAAAATAGTCAGGCCGCTATAACTTGGCAGGAATTTCTTCAAAGCATTGCGCCAGCGGATGTCCTGCCCCAGCGACAAAAGACGGTTCAAAAAATCATACCGCCCGGCAATGCTGTTGAACATTTTCCAGGAATCAGATTTAGGCAAAACTAAATTCTTATCACTTTCCATAATGACGCTTATTATCCCTCTCTATACTGATTTGTCAACCTGCGTTCATACGGTCTGATAAAAAATGTTCCAGATATTTTCGGGTGCCTTGCAATAATCCGCCGACATAGCCGGATTTAAGGGCAGGATCATATTCTGTTAAAAATTCCGATGCCACTAAGACAGAATGCTTAAAACCAACAGCCTTAAAGGCTGGATAGTCGTTACCTTCCTTCGCTCCATCGTCGCCTATATAAACCATGTCCAAAGCTTGGCTGTGGGTTTTATCATGAGCTAGATCCAGCGCCTGCTTTCTATAACCTGGAACAGGGACAGCTTGGCCTTTGGCATTCACATATACTAATTCCGCCCCGCCATTGGCGCATACTAAGACCCGGCAATAAACTTCCTTGGGCAACGCATCCACCAGGCGCTTGAATGTCCGGTTAATATCATTACCTGAAACCAACATGAATACCCCGCCGGCCTGTAGATAAGCGCAAAGAGGATCTTTGACAGGGCTTTCTGCCAAGGTCGGTAAAGAACCAACACGCGGGCCGTCATAGATCGTGCCATCTCCGTCAGCGGCGATGACTGTCCTGCTTTGACGGCTGTCGATTTTGTTCCCCGGCTGATAATGCATTTCTTTAAGCACATCTTCAAAGGATCCTTGTAAAAAACGAATCGGCAGGGACTTGTCCACGCCATCCACATTGAATTCGATGGATGATGTCCCGGCTAATTTCAAATGCATGCCAAGGCCAAGCTCTTTGCATTTTTGAGACATCTCTTTGGCGGCTTGAGCGCGTTTGGGGCCCCAAATACCCTTGGCCACCATTTGCGCGGCACCGTCCTTTGTCACCCCGCGTACTTCTATACGTACGGGATGATCAATGGCCGCGACAGTATCCGCGCCGTAAGCGACCAATTTATCATCTGAGAAATCTTTTGGATCAGCCTGGAAAGAGGTGATCGCGGCTTTGGCCTCGCCTTTAAACTGATGAGCATCCGCATGGGACAAGAAATCACGGATGGCTTGGCCGCTGAGGTGAACAATGGTTTGTATCTTCTTATTATCAATAATTGTTAACATTGAAATTCAACTCTCTGACTTATTTCACCCCCACCTGACCTCCCCCATCAAGGGGGAGGAATAATTAAACATGCTCTTTGACTTTTGCTCCGCTGATGTAGGTGACGATATCGATAAAATCTTTCATCTTCTTGGCATCTTTTTTGCCCGGAGCTTCTTCAACACCGCTGTTGACATCGACCGCATAGGGCTTAAAAACGTTGACCGGTTCGATCACATTCTGGCTATTCAAACCGCCGGATAAAATGATCGGCACGTCATTGGTTGATTTGATCTGTTTTAAAACATTCCAATCAAACGTCTTTCCGGTACCACCGTAATTATGTTGATCGTAAGTATCGAACAAAAAGGCATCCACTTTATAATTTTCCACGGCCTTAGGATCAAAATCCGTACCCACGCGGAAGACTTTGATGATCTTCACATTGTAACGCCGAAGCCTATGACAGAAATGATGGTCTTCTTCCCCATGCAATTGCACCGCGCGCAGGCCGCAATGATTGATGATATCCCGCATGGCCCCGGCATTATGGTTTACAAAAACACCGACGGGCGTGATGAACGGCGGCAAGGTATCAATGATCTTCTTGGCCTTGAACGGAGAAATATACCGCGGGCTTTTTTTATGAAAAATAAACCCTAAGCCCCAAGCACCTGCACGGGCAGCCCTTTGGGCGTCAAGCTCACTGGTAATTCCACAGATTTTAACGCGTACCATTTTAAACTTCCCCCTCCCTAACCCTCCCCACAAGGGGGAGGGAACAATTAACCAACCATGATTTCTTTTATTTTAGAAGCAATATCCGGCGAACGCATGAATGTTTCACCGATCAATACGGCATGAGCCCCGGCTTCTTGTACCCGCCGGATGTCTTCATGTGTTTTAAGGCCGCTTTCGGCCACAATGATAATGCCCTTGGGGATCTGCGGGATCAAGGTCAAACAGTTATTCAGATCAACCTTAAGATCCTGCAAATTGCGGTTATTGACCCCGATGATCTGGGCTCCTGCTGCAGCCGCGCGCTTAACTTCGTCCTCATCATGCGCTTCAACCAGGCAATCTAACCCCAAACTATGTGCTACCTTCATCAATCCCTTCAACTCCTTATCCGGCAACATCGCCACGATCAAAAGCACTGCCGAAGCCCCATAAAAAAGCCCTTCATAGATCTGATGCTCGTGCACAATGAAATCTTTCATGAGCAGCGGGACCGGACAATTCTCACTGATCTGGGCCAGATAGGAGAACTTTCCCAGAAAATATTTATCTTCTGTTAATACAGAAATAGCCGCTGCTTTATTCTTGATATATATTCCCGCGATCTTAGCCGCGTTAAAATCCTCACGGATGAGGCCGGCAGAGGGCGAAGCTTTTTTGATCTCAGCGATCAGGTTGATCTGGCCTTTTTTGGATATGGCTTTCTTAAAAACCTCATAGCGCTTCTGTCCCGTGGGCTTCATATTCTTGATCAAATTCTCATAATATGCTTTCTTAGAAGCCAGGAGCTCTAATTTATGTTTGGCTATTGTCTTTAAAAAATCAGCGGACACGGTTGGTGAACTCCTTTAATTCTTCCAGCTTTTGCAAAGCACGCTTGGAATCAATGGCATGTTCTGCCATGCTCATGCCCTGCTTCAGATTTTCCACTGATTGAGCCGTATAAAGCGCGTAAGCGGCATTGACCACCACGATATCCCGCCGGGGGCCAAGCTCACCTTCCAAAATATCACGCACCATAGAGGCATTATCAGCGGCATCGCCGCCATTAAAGTCCTCTATACGGGCGCGGGGAATGCCAAGTTCATCCGGATCGATATCGTAGCTGATTATGTCCTGACCGTTAAATTCGCTGACAAAGGTCCTATCGGTCGTGGTGATCTCATCAAGGCCGTCATTACCGTGCACGACCAAGGCACGTTTAAGCCCCAAATTCTTCAACACCTGGGCCATAGGTTCAAGCAAGTCACGGCTGTAGACCCCCATCACCTGATGGGTGGCTTGCGCGGGATTGGTCAACGGCCCCAAGATATTAAAAATGGTCTTGACCCCCAACTCTTGACGGGCAAAAGCAACATTCTTCATGGCCGGATGCAGGCGTTGGGCAAATAAAAATGCCAAACCGATATTATTCAAACATTCACTTAAATGCTTCTCTTCGATATGAAGATTGACCCCCAAAGCTTCCAAAACATCCGCGCTGCCGCATTTGCTGGAAACAGAACGGTTGCCATGTTTGGCAACGGCAACACCGCTGGCCGCCACCACAATGGCTGCCACTGTAGAAATGTTAAACGTATCCTTATGGTCCCCGCCGGTACCGCAAGTATCCAGAATGACCTCATGATGGGTTGTGACCGGCACAACGAATTTGCGCATGATAAGGGCAGAAGCGGTGATCTCTTCGACCGTCGGCCCCTTTTTATTAAGGGCCAGTAAAAAACTCTTAATATCTTCCAAAGGCACTTGGGCTGACATGATCAGTTCCATCACAACGGTGATCTCGTCATGGCTGAGATTCTCCCCTTGCTGGACCTGTGAAATGTAATCGCGCATCATAGCTGAAGGAAATTCTTGAGGATGTTGATGCCTTGTTTGGTCAAGATAGATTCCGGATGAAATTGTACGCCGTAGATCGGGTAGGTTTTATGCTGCACGCCCATGATCTCTCCATCATCGGTGGTCTTGGCCGTGACTGTCAGGCATTCCGGGACATGTTTGGAATCAATAACTAAAGAATGATAACGGGTGGCTTCAAAGGGATTGGGCAGGCCTTTGAATATCCCCTGACCATTATGTTTGATCATGGATGTCTTACCGTGCATCAAGCGCTTGGCATTGATGACCTTGCCGCCAAAGGCGTAACCAATACCCTGATGCCCCAGACAGACGCCTAAAACCGGGATCTCAGGACCTAATTGTTTGATAATATCAATGGAAATACCTGCGTCTTCCGGACGGCCAGGCCCCGGAGAAATAACAATTTTGGCCGGCTTCATTTTACGTATCTTCGCGATCGTCAAAGCATCGTTACGAAAGACCTGGACATCGGCCTTAAGCTCACCCAAATACTGAACGAGGTTATACGTAAAAGAATCGTAATTATCGATCATTAGAATCATAAAAATACCTAGAAAAACGGGGAGACGTCCCTATTTTTCTATTCCTTTTCCCTATAAACTTTGGCACCGATACCGGTCAATTTTCCGTCGAGATCCTCATAGCCGCGGTCAAGGTGATAAATACGGTAAATTTCTGTTTTCCCATGCGCGACCAAACCCGCGATGACCAGGGCAGCTGAAGCGCGCAGGTCAGAGGCCATAACCGGTGCTCCGTACAAATGCTTGATCCCCTCAACAATGGCAACACCGGCATCGCGGCGGATCTGGGCCCCCATACGGTTAAGCTCAGCAATATGCATGAAACGATCCGGAAAAACCCGGTCAGTGATGATACTCACTCCTGGCGTGATCGCCATCAAAGCCATGTACTGGGCCTGAAGGTCCGTCGGAAATCCTGGATGCGGATGGGTGACAATATTGGCCGGACGCAAAGTTTTCTTACATTTAACACGTATATCCGCCCCGTCTTTATGCACGTCGACCCCGATCGATTGCAATTTATCGATCAACGCCAATAGATGATTATAATGCGCGTCCTTGACCAAGATATCACTTTTAGCTGCCGCGGCCAAAAGCAGGAATGTCCCCGCTTCGATGCGGTCAGAATTCATTTTATAATTGATCCCGTTCAATTTACGCACACCATTGATGATGATCCGGGACGTACCGTGCCCTTCAATTTTCGCCCCCATACCGCTTAAAAAATTCCCCAGGTCTTCGATCTCAGGCTCACATGCCGCAGATTCGATAATGGTCTCTCCATGAGCTAAAGCAGCCGCCATCATCACATTGGCCGTGGCCAATACCGACGATCCAAAGGTGCCCCCTAAATACATTTGTGCGCCTTTAAGCTTACTGGCCGTAGCCATCACATAACCGCCGTCAAAATCCGCCTTTACACCTAAAGCCATGATACCCTTCATATGCAGATCGATAGGGCGCACACCAATAACGCAGCCGCCGGGCATTGACACCTTGGCCTTGCCCAACTTAGCCAACAAAGGACCGAGAACACAAAAAGAACCACGCATGGTTGAAACTAATTTATAGTCTGCCACATGATTGTTGACACTACCGGAAATAGTTACTTTATTAGCACCGATCTCAACGGTCTTGCCTAACGAGCGCAACAATTTGCACATGGTCAGGGTATCGCGTAATTTAGGGATATTGCGGATCTCGCAAACACCGTCAGTCAGCAAGGTGGCTGCTAAGATCGGTAAAGTTGCGTTCTTTGAACCGCTGACCCTGATCTCCCCCTTAAGGGGTTTTCCGCCTTCAATGATAAATTTTTCCATGGTCCCTTTCTCTATCGAATAGCCTTGATGATCCTATCACGCCCTGCCAAATCCTGAATAATTTCTATACTTGAAAAAGCCTCCTGGGCTTCGATCAGCTTTTTAATGGCTTCTGCCTGCCCGTCGCCAAACTCCATCATAAGGCAAGCTCCCTTTCTTAGCAAGCAGGGAGTATATTTTATAATAATCCGGTAAAAATTCAAACCATCTTCCCCTCCGTCCAAGGCCCGGACAGGCTCATGTTGGACATCCTCAGGCAAAGCACTCAAGTGGCTTGTGGGAATATACGGAGGGTTAGAAATGATCAGATCAAATACTTCACTATTACACGCAGAGGCCCAGGGACTTTGACGGGTCTGCAAAGAAATAAGAGCATCATCATGAATAAATTGTATACGATTCTCCACCCCATGCCGGCGGGCATTGGCACGGGCCACCTCCAAGGCCTTGGCTGAAGCATCAACACTGACTATTTGGGATTGAGGGACGAATTTGGCTAAAGCGATGGCAATATTCCCGGAGCCGGTGCCCAGATCAAGGGCAGATCCACCCTTAAAACACTTAAGCGCCGCGTCCACCAACTGCTCTGTCTCCGGCCTTGGGATCAACACCGAAGGATCGACCGCTAACTCCAAACCCATAAAATTACAAGTGCCTAAAATATACTGCAAAGGCTCCCCGTCTTTTCGCCGCTGTTTGTAACCTTCGAATTGTTCCTGCTGAAGAGCCGTTAACGCAGGCTTATTAAGAGCCAAGTCAATAGAACGGCATTGCAAGATATGCGTGAGGATAATTTCGTCTTCCGTCATTCAACTCCCCTAACACCTCTTTATACAAAAGAGGGAAAATAATGCATGCGTTATAAGGGATAAATTTATTCTTTGAGCGACACTGTCGATTTTAGCCAAAGCAGCTCATGCTTTGAGGGCATCCTGAGCCGTAGGGCGAAGGATGTCTGAACTGTTCGAGTCTTGAAGTTCCAGAGAACTTCAAGGCGAGTTGTTCAGACACCGAAGAAGCATGAGACCTTTGGCGTGAAGAAATCGACCCATGGAGCGAAAAGAATAAATTTATCACTTACATCACTTGGCTTCAGTTTGTTCTTTCAGCTCTTTTTCTGCAGCCATCAGGGCGTTGGTCAGTTCATCCATGTCGCCGTTTAAGATACTTTCCAACTGATGACTGGTGTATCCGATGCGGTGGTCTGTGACGCGCCGGTCGGGAAAATTGTAGGTGCGGATCTTTTCACTGCGGTCGCCGGAACCCACCTGAGACCTGCGCAAAGCTGATTCCTTTTGAAACGCTTCCTGCTGCATATGGTCCAAAATACGGGCGCGCAAGATACGCATGGCTTTGGCGCGGTTCTTAAGCTGGGAGCGCTCATCCTGGCAGACAACCACCGTATTCGTCGGTAAATGGGTGATGCGCACGGCTGAATCCGTTGTATTAACGCTCTGCCCGCCGGGCCCGGAAGAACGGTACACATCGATCTTCAGGTCTTTAGGGTTTATTTCCAGATCGATCTCTTCAGGTTCAAATAAAATAGCAACGGTAACTGCTGATGTGTGGATACGTCCGGAAGCCTCGGTCGTGGGAACACGCTGGACACGATGCGCGCCGCTTTCCCATTTGAGGCGTTTGGAGCATTCCTTGCCGCTTAAAGAAAAAGTGACTTCTTTAACACCACCTGCTTCAGTGTCCACATAAGACATCAGTTCAAGCTTCCAACCCTTAAGGTCCGCGTATTTAGTGTACATGCGGTAAAGGTCCCCTGCAAAAAGGCTCGCTTCCAAGCCGCCGGTACCTGCCCTGATCTCAATGATGATATTTTTATCCGGTTCGTTCTTGGAAGGGTCTAAATGATCGGCGAGTTCCCGGGCCAATTTTTCCAACTGGGGCTCCAGATCCAAAAGCTCGCTTTTAGCGAGCTCTTTGAAATCAGCGTCCCCTTTGGCCTTGATGATCTCCTGTGACTCGTGTATCTGGTTTAAAACTTTTTGGTAAGAACGGTAGAGTTCAATGACCCCGCCGAGATCAGAAAATTCTTTGGCGAGCTTGCCGTATTGGCTGGTGTTGGATAAAGCATTCTCGTCAGCCAGAAGTCCTTCTAGCTCGCGAAAACGTTCTTGGGCCTTGACCAATTTTGCTTCATCATTTGGTCTTAGCATAACGCTTGTTGAAGCGTTCAATACGACCGGCCGTATCAACGAGCTTCTTAGACCCTGTGAAGAAAGGATGGCATTGGGAACAGATCTCCACGCGGACCAATTTCTTGGTTGCACGGGTATGGATCACATTCCCGCAGGCGCACGTGATGGTGGCTGCTTCATAAGTGGGATGAATTTCGGCTTTCATTTGTTTTCTATCTCCTTAGTAGTACTAATTTTTGAAGGGGTTATATTACACTATTTATTCATATTTTGCAAGCAAGCTTTGTTACCTTAACGTCACAAAGATTCCCTGCCCTCATTTGTTCATATTCTGCAGGAAATCTGCATTGGTCTTGAATTTGGAGATCTTATCGATCAAAAGCTCCATCGCTTCCGAGGAATTAAGGTCATTGAAGGCCTTGCGCAAAAGCCAGGCGCGCTGCAGGTCACCTTCAGGCACCAATAACTCTTCATGGCGGGTATTGGAGCGTTTGATATCGATCGCTGGATAAATACGGCGCTGGAACAAGTTACGGTCAAGCTGCAATTCCATGTTGCCGGTACCTTTAAACTCTTCAAAAATGACCTCATCCATGCGGCTGCCGGTATCCACCAGGGACGTGGCGATGATCGTCAAAGAACCACCTTCTTCTATGTTACGGGCCGCGCCAAAAAAGCGTTTGGGCTTATGCAAAGCGTTGGAATCCACACCACCGGAGAGGATCTTGCCGGAATGCGGCACCACGGTATTGTAGGCACGGGCCAGACGGGTGATGCTGTCGAGCAGAATGACCACATCGCGTTTATGCTCGACCAAACGTTTGGCTTTTTCAATGACAACTTCAGCGATCTGCACATGGCGCTCAGCCGGTTCATCAAAGGTTGAAGCAATGACCTCGCCCTTAACGGAGCGCTGCATGTCGGTCACCTCTTCCGGACGCTCATCGATCAAAAGGACGATCAGGATGACCTCCGGGTGATTAGTAACAATGGCATTGGCCATCTTTTGCATGAGCACGGTCTTACCGCTGTAAGGCGGAGCCACGATCAAAGCACGCTGGCCTTTACCGATGGGGGTCAATAAATTGATGATACGGGTGGACACTTCAGCCTGTGTTGTTTCCAGGTTCAAGCGTTCTTTGGGATACAAGGGTGTTAAGTTATCAAAGAATATCTTATCTTTGCATTTTTCAGGATTCTCAAAATTGACCGCTTCCACTTTCAAAAGGGCAAAATACTTCTCCCCTTCTTTAGGCGGGCGGATCTGGCCGGAGACCGTGTCCCCGGTCTTGAGGTCAAAACGGCGGATCTGCGAAGGTGAAATGTAAATATCATCAGGACAAGGCAGGTAATTATATTTGGCGCTCCGTAAAAACCCAAAACCCTCAGAAAGGATCTCCAAGGTGCCTTCGCCGAACATCAGCCCTTCTTTTTCAGCCTGGGCCTGCAGGATCTTGAACATCAGGTCCTGTTTCTTAAGGGCAGAGGCTCCCTGGATGTCCATGTCACGGGCGAGTTTGGTCAGCTCGGCCATTTTCATGTCCTTTAACCCTTCTATATGGACCGTCTTCCCCGAAGGATTAGCGGGCTTATAATCACCGTTCCCGTTTTCTTTAAGATCGTCTTTTTCTTGTTTTGCTTCTGTCCTGCTCATTGAATTCTCCTTAATTAATTCTTCCTTTTTTGTAATCTATTAATAATCGCATCAACTTGTTTTCGCGTTTGCATAAGGCCACGGCTGTTGTCGATGATAATATCAGCCATGTCGCATTTTTCCTTGAGGGCCATTTGGTTCTTGAGACGGCGCATAACATCGCTACGGGTTATTCCCAGACGCTTTTGGGCGCGTTCGATCTGCTGGGCACGCCGGGCCTTGACCACAATATTTATGTCGGTGATTTTGTCCCATCCGGACTCAAATAGAAGCGGTACATCTAAGATGACAAAGGATACATATTTATATCGGGATATCAGACTTTTAACTACTTTGAGAGCCTCTGGGTAAAGTATGTCGGTGAGTTTCTGTAATTCACGCGGATTTTTAAAAACAAGTTTGGCCAATTCAGAGCGGTTAATCGTACTGTTATTAAGTATAGCACCTGGAAAAATTTTTGCCACTTTTTTTACACATTTCTTGCCAGGGGCCAATAGGTCACGGGTGATGGCATCGGCATCAATAACCATGGCTCCCCGCTTGGCAAACATGGCGGCGACCGTTGATTTTCCTGTCCCCAGACTACCTGTGAGGCCTATGACAAGCATTTTTGGTAGATCCTCACGTATTCCTTAGCGGATTTTTCCCATGAAAAACGGTAGCGCAATGCCTGATCCACCAGATCCTCCATATAAGCTTTCTGCTTATACACTTTTAAGGACTCTTCAACAGCTTCAATAAAAGATTCCCTGGTGTATTCGGTAAAAACAAAACCATTGCCTGTTTTATGGATGGGATCGTACAAATGGATCGTATCCGCCAAACCGCCGGTCTTGTACACAATGGGAATAGCCGCATAACGCAATGCGATCATCTGCCCCAAACCGCAGGGCTCATAGACGGACGGCATTAAAAAGAAATCTGAGGCGGCATAGATTTTGTGGGCGATACGCTCATCAAATACCAGGAATTTACCCACATGGCGCGGATGGCGATGGGCCGCGTCCTCGATCATGCGATGATATTTCTTGTCCCCTACCCCGGTAAAAATGACCTGGCCTTCCTTGGCCACTATACCGTCAACTGCCTCCATAATGATATCCAAACCTTTTTGGACGCAAAGCCGGCCTACAAAACCAAAGACCGGCGCTCTTTCTTTTAAAGGCAGGTCCAGGGCCGCCTGAACCACCAGCTTATTTTGCTGTTTCTGCGTATGGACATCATAAGGCCCAAAAGGGAAATCCAAGAACGGGTCATCTTTAGGGTTCCAGGCGTCATAATCCAACCCGTTTAAAATGCCGTAAATATCATGGCTGCGGTTACGTAAAACACCCTCGAGCGCGCACCCTAAGGCCTCGGTCTGTATCTCTTTTGAATATTGGGGTGAGACCGTGGTGATGACATCCGCAAAGATAAGACCGCCTTTAAGGATATTGATCTGGTCATAAAATTCCAACCCTTGGGTATGAAAGACATGGCCGTCAATGCCTAATTTTCCATATTGATGTTTGGGAAAAACGCCCTGATAAGCTAAATTGTGGATCGTCAGCACTGAACGGGTGTTTTTAAAGAACGGGTCACCTTGATAATTCGTTTTGAGCAAAACAGGGATCAAGGCCGTGTGCCAGTCATGGCAATGGATAATATCGGGAGAGAATTTTATGTCTTTTAAGATCTTAAAACTTTCATGGCAAAAATGCGCAAAACGCTCCAGATTATCATGGTATTCGCCCCCTGCTTCACCGTATAGGCCTTCCCTGCCGAAATAATGATTGTGCTCGACGAAACAAACCCGCACATTCTCACCGATATGCACGACCGGAGCGGGTGCCTTGATATTAGAAGTTTTATAGCGCGGGGTGATAATGACGACCTCGTGGCCTAATTTCTCCAATGCCGGAGGCAAAGCCCCGCACACATCAGCCAACCCGCCGGTCTTGGCAAAAGGCACCACCTCTGAAGCGCAGATAACGATTTTCATTTTTCGACCTTCTCCATCTCAAGCCAATTGCGTCCCACCTTAGCAGATACCTTCATGGGTACTGACAGGTCCATGGCTTCTTCCATTTCCTGGCGGACCAACGGTACCATTTTCTTTACTTCCTCTTGAGGCACGTCAAAGACAAGTTCGTCATGGACGGTCATGATCATGGTTGAAGACAGTTTATGCTTGGCCAATTGACGGCTGATCTTGACCATGGCGATCTTGATGATGTCCGCGGCAGTGCCTTGCATGGGCGCGTTAATGGCCTGACGTTCGGCAAACTGGCGTAACCCCATATTGCGGTTATTAATGTCCGGCAAATAGCGGCGGCGGCCGAACAAGGTTGTCACATACCCTAAATCCTTGGCCTTTTGAATTTCACCATCTAAAAATTGACGCACCTTGGGGTAACGTAAAAAATATTTATCGATAAAATCCTGCGCCTGTGCGATGGATACGTCCAGGTCCTTAGCCAAACCAAAGGCACTCATGCCGTAAATAATGCCGAAATTGATCCGTTTGGCCGCATAGCGCATTTTTTCGTCCACTTTATTTTCAGGCACCTCGAACATCAAGGAGGCGGTGTAACGGTGGATATCACCATCGCCGCGGCAGGCTTTTTTTAATTCCTCATCTTCAGCTAAAAGAGCCAGGATCCTCAATTCGATCTGGGAATAGTCAGCGGAAAGTAAGACATGCCCTTTAGCATAAGGCACAAAGGCCTTGCGGATGCGCTGTCCGAAATCCGTGCGGATGGGAATATTCTGCAAATTAGGATTATTCGAACTCAAACGCCCGGTCTCAGCACCGGCCTGATTAAAAGTCGCGTGTAATCGATGGGTCTTGGCATCAACCAACAAAGGCAAGGCATCGATATAGGTGGATTTTAATTTAGCTATCTGCCGGTATTCCAGAATCAAGGCCGGTAACGGATGCTGGGAAGAAAGTTTTGTCAGGACCTCTTCATTCGTTGAGAACCCGGTCTTTATCTTTTTGACCGTCGGCAATTTCAAGCGTTCAAATAAAATTTCGCTTAATTGCTTAGGTGAGTTGACGTTAAATGGGCCTCCCGCAAGCTCATACAAAGACTTTTCTAATTCGGCAATTTTAATTTGGCACTCTTTGGACAATTCTTCAAGCACCGTAACATCAAGCCTGACACCATTAGCCTCCATCTCAAAAAGCACATCAGACAACGGCATTTCCACGTCATAAAAAAGGAATTCCAGCTTTTGTTCTTTTAATAAACGCTTTTGGACCGCGTACAGCTCGCGCATCCCTTCATCGCTCCCCCTGAGGGCCGGCAAATGATATTGGCCCTGGCCGCCGGACAACAAATAATCCGCCAGATAAACATCAAAGATATTATGCTTTAACTGACCATCACTGACCTGCCCTGCTTTACGCAGGGCTTTTAGATCGTAAGCAATAAAAACAGGTTCGCCTTCATCGCTGTGTTCCACCCAGACTTTCAGATCTCCGACGGGTCCTTCAAGGACAGCATCTAACGGTGCATATTCCTGGGCAAATTTACGGAACTCCAGCTCATTGAAAAGCGCAAATAATTTCTCACGGTCAGGTTGGGGAAAAGCCAGGTCATCCAAAACAGCATCCAAAGGCACATGCGGGTCCAGGGTAGCCAATTCCTTGCTCAAAAAAGCTTCCTGTTTTGAAGCCATTAATTTCTCCTGCAGTTTGCTCGGCGTAACTTGATCAACGTGCTTATATATCCCTTCTAAAGATCTAAACTCGGCCAGGAGTTTGCAAGCACCCTTCTCACCTATACCTTTCACTCCCGGAATATTATCAGACGCATCTCCCGCCAAAGCAATATAATCCGTAATTTGCTCCGGAGCTACTCCAAACTTTTCTATAACATCCTTGGCATCTATCACCTTTTCTTGACGAGGGCTGTATATTTTAATATGGTCATTGACCAATTGGGCCATATCTTTATCATCAGTGGCAATGAAGACATCCGTATCTTTTTTAGCGAAACGCAAGCTCAAGGCCGCCATCACATCATCCGCCTCAAAACCTTCCAGCTCAAAGATCGGAAAACCGTAAGCCCGCACGATGTCACGGATGGTCTTGATTTGAACGACCAGGTCATCCGGCATGGCTTGCCGCTGGATCTTGTAATCCGCGAATTTCTTCTGACGATGGGTCTGTTTAGCCACGTCAAAACAAACCGCCACGTGCGTCGGCTTGCAGTCAGCCAGCATTTTGCGCAAAATATTGCAAAAACCAAAGACCGCATTGGTCGGCTGGCCTTTGGAATTTTTCAGGGCTTTGACCGCGTAAAAAGCCCGGTAACAAAGGCCATGAGCATCAATAAGGAAAACGCGCTGGGACATGATTGTTAAAGGATCTCTTCTTCTTTGCCGGTGATATTATCTTGACGCTGTAGTATCCCTGAAAGGCGTTCCTTGTCCTGGGGGGCGTTAAAGACCACTAAACCCGCCAAATGATCGCCGTGGGCATAAATCTTCTTGTAGACGTTCTGGGGGCCGTCAAATTTTAAATACTCCCTGCCTCCTTCAGGCAACTTGGTCCATCCGGCGTAAAAACCATCAAGGACATCGAGGCCAAAATGGACCGGCGCAAACGGCAGTAGAGGAGGTTTAAAACAATCTTCGATACAGATCTTATCATCATCAGTCAATGTAGGTTCTGAAAGCATACGTATATCCGCCTTGGCTTCATCAAAGATGACCGTATCCGAAGCCAGGACCTTGCCTGATTTTAATTTAACCGCTTTGACCTCCACATCACCTAAAATTTCTTCAATGGTATTCTCGCTAAAAACACGTATCCCTCTGCCCTCCAGGATCTGTTTAAGCAAAAGCCCTGACTCTTCATCAAAAATATCAGGCAAAAGCCCTGAGCCTGAGGATATCACCGTCACTTCTTTTTTCAGATTACTTAAAGCACAGGCCATGTTCAAACCCTGGATATTGGAAACAATGACCGTCAAACTATCGGCAAAAGGCAAATGTTTCTTCAAGGCTTTGATCGAAGACAGGCGCCAGCAATCAAAAACCCCTGTCTTTTGATGGCCTTTAACGTGAGGCAAGATCAAATGCCCGGTATCCACGACCACCAAGCGGTCATACCCTATTTGAGCTTTCTTCTCGGTGGTCAGATGCCTGCGCTTAACGCTGATACGGGCCAGGTTTTCCGTAGTCACCAGCTGTGGATGATACGCTGATAAAAAGATCTCGGCAGTTTTGTAGATATTCTTTTCAGCATCTGCATCCGCCACTAAAGACGGCAACAAAGAACGGTCATAGGGTAAAACACCCTCGGTTGTAAAAAGAGTGACCTGCTCATCTTTGTTCTGATCAAGGATATTTTGAACGATGGGAAGCACATCCAAAGAATTTCCAACGACGAGTGTTTTCATGTTGACGTCTGCAGTTTGAACGCTTTAACGGCATTGTTCATGAGCATCACCGATGTCACCGGACCGACCCCGCCGGGGACCGGCGTGATATAAGAAGCTTTTTGCTGGGCAGAGGCAAAATCCACATCGCCGACGATCTTGCCATCCACCTGATTGATACCCACATCGATCACAATAGCGCCGTTCTTGATCCAATCGCCTTTGACAAAACCTGGTTTACCCAGCGCGGCGATCACCACATCCGCGTCATGCACGACAAAGGGCAGGTCAATGGTCTTCGAGTGGCAGATAGTGACTGTCATGTCTTCCTTAAGCAGCAGCAGGGCCACCGGTTTTCCCACGATCTCAGAACGCCCTATCACGATCGCGTGCTTGCCTTTTAAACTGACCCCTGAAGATTTCAGCAATTCCAGGGCCGCCGCCGGAGTGCAGGGAAAGATACCCTCTTCCCCCATCAGCAAAAGCCCGAAATTCGCCAGATTCATCCCTTCAATGTCTTTATAGGGAGCAATAGCATTGATAATGGTTGAAAAATTCATATGCGCCGGTAAAGGCTTATTGACAATAATGCCATGGACATGGTCATAACTGTTCAATTCATCGATCAGTTTCAGGACATCCTCTTGGGAAGTGTCCGCTTTAAAATTTTGCAATTCATAATGGATCCCCACACTTTGCGCGGTCTTTTGCTGTGAGGCCGCGTACGAAAGGCTCGCCGGATCATTGCCTACCACGATACTAAAGACGCGCGGGGTCTCTTTGACAGAACTTCCTAATGTTTTGATCTCTGCCATCAAGCGTTCTTTAAGCTGGGCCGCTAATAATTTTCCATCAAGGATTTGTGCGCTCATGAATTGATCCTCACCATGACTCTGGCGCCGTTGAAGGCAGACATCAAAAGATCGAGGGCAACTTCCACATCTGAAAGAAGATAGGGATTGCCTTTTTCAGCCAGATAAGGGGTTAACTGCACAGCCTTGTAACACAATTTGCAAACTTCCTGAGGCACGGAGCGGGCGAATTTAGCCGCCTGTTTCTGGGCCTTTTTATCTAAAGAACGGGCCGCTGAAACTTTTAAATAAGCTTCGCTGTCAAGGCTGGTCAGTTCAAGCAATCTTAAGCGCATAGGTTCACTCTTTGTCAAAATTTGGCCCAAGCGTTTATCCACGGCCTTGGTATTGGCTTTACGGCCGATGGAATAGTTCGTCACCATGGATATCAAACCGACTGCCATGGCCGCGGTCAAAGCCGCCGCCGAACCGCCGCCGGGTACTGGTTCCCGACGGGAAAGCTGGTCCAAATATTCTTGCAAAGTTTTGTCTTTAAAATTGATTGTCATGGGGAAAAATAAACGTCCGGGAAATCTTTGAAGCATTTTTATCTTAACGGAAAGACAGGCTTATTTCAAATCAAAAAATAAAAATTCACAATTACTTTGGGCTAAAAATCCCAGACTTGTCTCTTTTTCGATCAGCGCCGCATCCCCTGCTTCCAACGAATTGGCGTTAACTTTCAGCAAACCGGAGATCATCTGTAACCATGCGCCGCGTTCTTGGCCCAGCTTATAGGATAATTCATGGCCTTTGGAGAGCCGTCCTCGAAAAACCTTCGCGTCCTGATGGATGGTCACCGGAAAAGCAAATAAACTATTTTGCTGGTCCATAGGCAATAAATTTTGTTCATAGGCTGGTTTAAGGCCCTTGGCGTCCGGCATGATCCAAATTTGCAGCAGATGGACCTCTTCTTTGGAAGATGCGTTAAACTCGCTGTGAACGACACCGGTACCGGCGCTCATCTTTTGGACCTCGCCCGGATTGATGACCCCTTCATTACCCATGCTATCTTTATGTTTTAATTGGCCCGAAAGAACGTAGGTGATGATCTCCATGTCTTTATGGGGATGAAATCCAAAACCTTGGGCCGGTGCCACGCGGTCTTCATTGATCACACGCAAGGAACGAAAGCCCATCCATTGGGGATCATAATAATCCGCGAAAGAAAATGAATGATAACTGTCAAGCCACCCATGCTGGGCGTGACCGCGGTCCTGTGATTTTCTTATAACGATCATATATGGGAATTTGCGCTTAAAAAATGTTCCGCATCCAGGGCGGCCATACAGCCGGTGCCGGCGGAAGTGACAGCCTGGCGGTAGATCTTGTCCTGCACATCTCCGGCGGCAAAAACGCCTTCGACGCTGGTTTTAGTGCTGCCGGGTTTTGTTTTGATATAGCCCGTCTCATCTAATTCCAGCTGGCCTTCTAAAAATGTGGTATTAGGAAGGTGTCCGATGGCATAAAATAAACCGCCTATGGACAAGGTGGTTTCAGTATTGTTGATGACATTTTTAACCTTTAAACCCGAGACACTCTTCTCGCCTAAAACTTCCAAAGGAACGGTATTGAACAATATTTCGATCTTGGGATTATTTTTGGCGCGCTCCTGCATGACCTTGGAAGCCCGAAGCACATCACGGCGTACGATCATCAACACCTTGGAGGCAAACTTGGTCAGGAAGGTCGCTTCCTCAACAGCAGAGTCCCCGCCGCCGACGACCGCCAATACTTTATTGCGGAAAAAAGGTAAAGCGCCGTCACAAACAGCACAGGCAGAAATACCCTTCTGCCACAAATTCTCTTCTCCAGGAAGGTGCATGCGTTTGGCAGTCGCCCCCGTCGTAATGATCAAGGTATTCGCCTGATACTCCTGTCCCCCGGCCCACACTTTAAAAGGCCTTTTGGATAGATCTACTTTATCGACGGTTTCAGTGGCGATGCGCGTGCCGCAATGCAAGGACTGTGCCCGCATTTTTTCCATTAAAAGCGGACCGGAAATTTCCAGGAACCCGGGATAATTTTCCACTTCAGTGGTGGTCGTCAACTGGCCGCCAGCAGCAACACCGGCGGCAAACTGCCCTTCAAACATCAAAGGATTTAATCTGGCGCGGGCGGCGTAGATAGCTGCTGTGTGACCTGCAGGGCCTGAACCGATGATGATAAGATTTTCCATCTCACACTAAAAAGCTGTCCAAGATCTTTGACGGATCTTTTTTAACAGCTTTGTCCACCAGGTTATGCAGGATATCGTCGTAACGGGGTTTACTTTTATTCTGGAAAAACAACCCGAAATACCGTCGGTCAGCTGACCCGTACTGGAATGCTTGGGCCAGGTTCGAAGGGTCATGCTCAACGACCTCTGATTTATCCGCCAGACGGCGGTCCGGCTCAATGCCATTGGGATGTTTTAAAAATGAGAACCAGTTTGAATTCTTATGGTCGAAATTATTCGGGTCAAAATGCGGGCAGCGCTGGGAAATATGCACAAAGGCAAAGCCCGGATGGTCAAAAGCTGTTTTCATGGTATTGGTCAAATGGTCCGGTATCCAATCCGCGGTGGACGCCACGAAAGACGCACCCAAGCCCAAGGCCACGGTAATAGGGTTCAGAGGGTTCAAATACGAACCCTGCGGCTGGGTGTTGGTCGGATGGTCACGGCGTGTGGTCGGAGAAGTCTGGTTCTTGGTCAACGCGTACATTTCATTGTCATACATCAAGAATACGCATTTAAAATTCTTGTTGATGCCATGGATCAGGTGATTGCCTCCGATGCTCATCGCATCCCCGTCTCCGGCATGCACAAACAAATTCAGGTCCGGACGGGCCAGGGCCACGCCTAAAGCAATAGGGATAGGACGGCCGTGGATCGAATGGACACCATAAGTGTTAAAATAATTAGGCGCGCGGCCTGAACAGCCGATACCTGAAACATTCACCGTTTGGCTCGGCACCAACTGGCGGTCAACAATGAATCTTTTTAAACCCATGATAATACCAAAATCCCCGCAACCTGCGCACCAGCGCGGATTTTCGGTATTTAACTCTTTAATGGTGATCGGCGTCGGGGCCGGTTTAGATACTGTATCGGTCGTCATTTGAGGACCTCCTGAATTTTATGCATGATGATCCTGGGGCGAACCGGACGGCCGGTTGCCTCAGCGATCAGCGGATGTATGTCTTTTAAAGTTTCTGACCTTAATAATAAAGCCAGTGGTGAGGGTTTAAGCATATCGCCATAGGCGACCTCCACCGTCATTACTTTTTTATATTTGGCAAAAATATCCTTAAGCATCAACGGCAAGGGATAGACCATACGAAAATGCATGCCGGAAGCAGGGACATTGTTCTTTTCGCACAAGGCAATGGCCTCTTCAATGGCCCCGCGGGTCGAACCCCAGCCCACGATCAAAATTTCATTGGTATCTTTACCGAACATTTCCGGCGTTGTCAACGCACGGCGCACATGATGGATCTTTTCATTGCGTACCCTGTGAGAACGCTGATGATGGTCAGAGAAATAATTAACCTTACCGTTCTCATCAGTATTAAGACCGGTGATACGGCGCATTCCGCCCTCTGTACCCGGTGAGGTCTGCTGCGTACGGACCATTTCAATGGGCGCGGTCAGGCGCTTCATATGAAAACGTTCAAAAACAAAATCAGGGATATCCTCTATATTTTTCATCTGTGCTAAAGGAAATTTAGCCACCACCTTATAGCTGTTGGCCGTCTGAAAATCACTTAAGATGAACACCGGTACGCGCAATTTTTCCGTCAGGTAGCGGGCTAGATGCGGCGCGTAGAAGCAGTCAATGACATTGGAAACGCTGATGATGATCTTGGTGTAATCACCATGACTGCCGCATAAGGCCGCCAACAGATCTGACTGCTCTGTTTTGGTCGGCATACCCGTCGACGGACCGGAACGCTGCACATCGATGAGGATCAAGGGGATCTCCGCCACGGTGGCGAAACCGATGAATTCCTGTTTCAGAGACAACCCCGGGCCTGATGTCGCGGTCACCGCGGGCATCCCGGCATAATAAGAACCGACGGCCGTACCGATGGCCGCGATCTCATCTTCCGCCTGATGCACCACCCCGCCATAGGCCGGAAAATTCTTAGCCAGGGTATGCATGATGGAAGAAGCCGGCGTGATCGGATAACCGGAAAACAACTTGATCCCGGCATCGATCAAGCCCATGGTCATGGAAGTATTGCCGTCGATGAGTATCTGTTCCCCATGACGCTCATGGTTTTTGACCTCGATACGGAAAAAGACTTTTTCTTTGGCCAATTGATACCCGTTATGGTACAAGGTAAGGTTTTTGGCCATGATCTCTGGTTTGAGTTTCTTGCCGAAAGTTTTTTCGATCTCAGCCTTGACCATGTCCTCGTCCATGTTGTAGATATACGACAACATGCCCAAATAATGCAGATTCTGCCCCTTACCGCCCAACTCCTTGACAATGGTCTGGGATTCAGCATCCACACTAAAAGGAATGACACTAAGCCCAAGCTTCGTACAGCGCTTGAGCACCATTTCATAAGAATCAGGATTGGCTTCCTGGTCCCCCATGTCCAATAAGATCTTGCAGGAAGGGTTAAATTCATTATCATCCAAACGGCGGTCCAGAACGATCTCATGCGCCGCTAAGATCAGGTCCGTATCATTACCGATATTGGTAACGTCAAAATCCGCCAGACGGATAATGACACCTGAAAGGGCCGGACGGCTGCGGGCTGGCGGAGAGATTTCAGCAGGGATCATCGGCTCCACAAAAACATATTGACCCATGGCCACAAAAGCACCCAACAGGATATCCCCTGCTTTCTGGGCGCCAGTACCGGCATCCATGATCAATTCAAATCTGGTGACAGGACGTTTCTCGAGAGACATAATAACCTCTTATCTATGGAAAATAATGGAGTTAGAGAAAAATACCGAATTTTAATTACTATATCACTGCGGGCAAGTTTGGCAAGGAAAAAGCATAAAATGACTATATCCCCTATTGCTTCGTTGGGTGAGTACTATTTAATTGCAGGGCGCAACTCTTTGAGGGTTTTGAGCAGAGCTTTGGAGCCGTCGCTTACTTGATCTTGCTGCGGTGATTGTTCTTTTAAAAGCTCATCCAGATCAAGTTCGGATTTTATGGTAAAACCTGCGTCCTTGATCATGCGCAAAGTGCGGGCGTTCGAGCTGCCTTTAGCGTTTAAATAACCTTGCAGAAATAAAGAATTGGCCGGATATAAAGCCATCACTTCCATTGAACGTAAATGCAGTTCCCGTCCGGCGGCAACCCTGATCTCTGACGTAGGATTTAAAAATCTGAACAAACATAATATCCGTAAAATAAAATCCGGGGTCAAATTCGATTCTTGCGGTGAGAGGACATTGCCTTCAATAGGCACCAACAGATTGACCGGAATAGATTCTGCCTTCAAAGCCCTCAAGCGTTTAGCCACGTCGATAATATCCGCATGCTCTTCACCCATGCCGACGATCATCCCGGAACACACTTTAAGCCCGGCGCTTTTGGCGGCTAAAAGAGTGTTAAGCCGGTCAGCATAGGTATGCGTCGTACAGATTTGCGGATAATGAGCTTCGGATGTATTCAAGTTGTGATTCAGACGGTCCAACCCTGCCTGCTTTAATTCAACAGCTCCTTCGTTGGACACAAAACCCGTAGAAACACAAATTTCTTTATCGGGGAATTCAGATTTGATCTGGGCTAAAACTCGCTTGAGGCGGTCAATACGGGATTGGGAAGCCTGGCGGCCGGCAAAGACCATGCAATAACAGGACGCGCCCTTGGTATAGGCTGTACGCGCTTCCTGAAGCATTTCTTCATCGGATTTCATACCGTATTCTTCGATGTCAGCTTTAGAGGATTTAGCCTGGGCGCAATAATGGCAGTCTTCCGGGCAATGGCCGTTTTGGGCATTGTTCAGGATATGTACCCGCACTTCCCGGCCAAAATAGGCCTTACGGACCTGGTAGGCGGCATCCAAAAGCGGCAAGATCTCAAGCGAAACATCAGATAATATCCTAGCACAGGCGGTATTGTCCAACTCCTGCCCGTCCAGGCTCTTACGGGCCAAATCTGTATAAAAAAGGCGATCCATATATACAAGAATATCACAGAAAAAAGACCAATTGTCAACAGTTCTGTTAAATTTGGTTGACAATAGTATTTAAATATAAAGCTTGTTTTTTAGGCTGCATGGCGTATACTTAATACATATGACTAAACTAATTCACACATTCCATGTGCCGGTCATGGGCACCGCTTTTTCCATAGACACCCCCGTTAAGGTGGCGCGCTATGGCATCCACTCGGTCATTTCCCTGGTGGATGACACCCTCATTGAACAAATGCGCAAGTTTTACTGCGAAAAAGAGGGTGAAGCCTATACCCCCATTACTAAACATGACGAAGATTTCCGCGCGCGGCGCATTACCGCGTATTTGGACCTGGTCAATCGCATTGTCCAGCGCCAATTTGCCGAGCTCAAAGCCTCTGCTTTTGAACCAGGCACTGAGATCACCAAATACTTTGAAATGCTGCCTGAGGACTCTGTGCTCAAGGCCGCCTGGCAGCATATGCTTGCCTGCCCGGATGCTAAATTAAAAGCAGACCTGCAAAAAAGCTTACGCGAGTCCATCAAGCCCGGGGACATCAACGTCAATATCATGACCAAGCTTGACCGTAATAATTATGACAATCAGGGCGCGCTTTTACCAGCGGAATTTTCTGATGCCCTTTCTGCCCTGCGCGGGTATGCCCAAAGCAATTTGGAATCAGCCATTGTATTCTCCGCCGGTATTAACCGCCGTTTGTACGGCTATGCCGAACAATTCAAGGATTTCTATGCTGATGCGGCGGGCCATATCAAAAAGCGGATCATTTTAAAGGTCAGCGATTTCCGTTCTTCCATCGTACAGGGAAAATTCTTTGCTAAAAAAGGTTTATGGATCTCTGAATACCGTGTGGAGTCCGGCCTTAACTGCGGCGGCCATGCCTTTGCCACCGACGGATTCTTGATGGGCCCCATACTTGAAGAGTTCCGGGTCAAGCGCCAGCAATTGATCGAAGAATTGCATAAAGTTTATAACGAAGCCTTGAAGCTCAAGGAAAAAATGCCTTTTGCCAAAGCTCATGAGGTCAGGATCACGGCCCAGGGCGGTATCGGCACCTATAAAGAAGATAAATTTTTACAACAGCATTACGGCTTGAACGCCACCGGCTGGGCCACCCCGTTTTTGCTCTGCCCTGAGGTGACCAACGTTGACCCGATCACCTTGGAAAAATTACGCAGGGCCGGGGAAAAAGACCTGTATTTAAGCGAAGTCTCCCCGCTGGGAGTCCCCTTCAACAGCTTGCGGGATTCGTTAAGCGATATTGAAAAAGACCAAAAAGTCATGAAAGGCCGTCCGGGCAGCGCCTGCCCTAAAGGCCACTTGGTGTCCAACACCGAATTTACGCCGGAGCCGATCTGCACAGCCAGCCGTCAATATCAAAAACTAAAGATCGACCAGCTCAACACGCTCGATCTCGATGAAGGTGAATACAAGAAACGTTTTGATGCCGTTATCGTCAAGGCTTGTATCTGCCATGATCTGGGCCAGCCTGCTTTGACCAAAAATGCTATTGAGACGAGGGTCCCCGGATTTACCGCGGTTTGCCCTGGACCTAATCTTGCTTACTTTTCTAAGATCAGCACTTTAAAAGAAATGACCGACCATATCTATGGGCGCATCAATCTGCTTAATGATACGCCGCGCCCGAATATGTTCATCAAAGAATTGGGCATGTACGTGGATTATCTTAAAAAAGATATCACCAAGTCGCTTGGGATCATGAACGACCACAAGATCAAATATTTCACTGAATTTAAAAATAATCTCTTAGATGGGATCGAATATTACCGCAAACTCTTCCCCCAAATGGTGGAAGAATCACTCGAGTACCGTACCAAAGCGCTGAATGATTTGGAAGCATGCAACCAGCAACTACTGGCTGTAGTGAAAGAATTTGCCCCGGCCTTTGCCAACTCTATTCCTGCCTTAGTGTAGCTTAACAAAAGTTTACGACGTCGAAGCAATAGGGCATTTTGATCTGGAAGATTGCCGCCAACGACTATTGGCTGTGGTCGAAGAGTATGCGCCGGCTTTCGCAGCACCGTCTTTAGTTTAACTATAAATCTCCCCACCCTTATCCCTGAACTCCTGGGATTTTTCAAGCATGCCTTTTTCGGCGAATTCGCGGACGTCCTGGGTGATCTTCATGGAACAGAAATTCGGGCCGCACATCGAACAGAAATGGGCGAGCTTGGCTCCTTCAGCAGGCAGGGTCTCGTCATGAAAACTTTCAGCAGTTTCAGGATCGAGACTGAGATGGAATTGGTCTTTCCAACGGAATTCAAAACGGGCCTTGGATAGCGCGTCATCCCAGGCTTTAACACCGGGATGGCCTTTGGCCAAATCCGCGGCATGGGCCGCGATCTTGTAAGCAATGATACCGTCCTTGACATCTTTTTTATTGGGCAATCCCAAATGTTCCTTAGGGGTCACATAGCAAAGCATCGCGGTACCGAACCAGCCGATCATGGCCGCACCGATGGCTGAAGTGATATGGTCATAGCCCGGAGCCACGTCAGTGGTCAAAGGACCCAAGGTATAAAACGGCGCTTCATGGCAGATACTTAACTGCTTATCCATATTTTCTTTGATCAAATGCATGGGCACGTGTCCCGGCCCCTCGATCATCACCTGCACATCATGCTTCCAGGCGATCTTGGTCAGCTCCCCTAAAGTTTCCAGTTCACCGAATTGGGCCGCGTCATTGGCATCTGCAATACTGCCCGGGCGAAGGCCGTCACCCAATGAAAAACTGACGTCATAAGCTTTCATGATCTCACAGATCTCTTCAAAATGCGTATAAAGAAAATTCTCTTTGTGATGCGATAAACACCATTTGGCCAAAATAGAACCGCCGCGGGAAACGATACCTGTCATGCGTTTGGCCGTTAGCGGAATGTACCTCAACAAAACACCGGCATGGATCGTAAAATAATCAACCCCTTGCTCAGCTTGCTCAATAAGTGTATCGCGGTAAATTTCCCAGGTCAGGTCCTCTGCCTTACCATTGACCTTTTCCAAAGCCTGATAAATAGGTACGGTACCAATGGGAACGGGCGAATTGCGTAATATCCATTCGCGGGTCTCGTGGATGTTCTTTCCCGTCGATAGGTCCATCACCGTGTCCCCACCCCAGCGTATGGACCAGGCCATTTTTTCCACTTCTTCGGCAATTGATGAGCTGACCGCTGAATTACCGATATTGGCATTGATCTTGACCAAAAAATTACGGCCGATGATCATGGGTTCAATTTCAGGATGGTTGATATTCGATGGGATGATGGCGCGGCCGCGCGCCACTTCATCGCGCACAAATTCCGGCTTACAGTTCTCGCGGATAGCAATATATTCCATCTCCGGTGTGATGATACCGCGACGGGCATAATGCATCTGTGTCACGTTACTGCCGGCTTTAGAACGCAAAGGTTTACGCACACCGGGAAAACGGATAGGCGCCAGATCCAGATCATTGTCCCGTTGTTTGCGGTAATGTGAACTGGGGCCGCTCAAATATTCAACGTCCCCGCGCTCTTCGATCCATTTTAAACGAAGCTGCGGCAAACCCTGGGTGATATCAACCTGCACTGACGGGTCAGTGTACGGACCTGACGTATCATAAAGCCTGACCGGTTGATTAGGAGTCACCTTGCCTTTATAGTCTGTGGTGTCAGAAAGTTCGATCTCACGAAAGGGTACTTGAATGTCTGGCCGCGTTTGTCCTTGCACATAAACTTTTTTCGACCCTGATAAAGGTTCATACGACAAACGATTAGCTAAAGCAAGCTGTTCGGGCTTTAAAGCATTTAAAGTCTGGGGGGTCATGAGGGATCCTTATAAGATTAACTAAAAGAAGTGCCGCATCCGCAGCTGGATTTGGCTTTGGGGTTTTTGTACTTGAAACCGGATTCCTTCAAGGTATCCACGTAATCAATCTCAATACCCTGGACGAACTCAACGCTTTCCTGGTTGACAATGACATTGAGCCCCTTTTGCTGGAAAGCAATGTCATTCTCATAAGGGGTTTTCTGGAACTTCATTTCATAGGAAAGCCCCGCGCACCCGCCGGTGACAACGCCAAAACGCAAGGCATAGCCCTGCTTGCCCTCTTTGAGCATCATCGCCTGGACCTTGGCCGCAGCCGCGTCAGTCAAAGTCACGATCGGTTGTTGAGTTTGAGCTTCCATACAATTTGAATATATCATAATTGACCTTTTTAATCAACTGATGCTAAAACCCTTAACTGTTTCTGCTGCTCTTCGCTCATGGGGCCGATGATGGCGACGTTGAGGCGTTGAGGGTCCAATATCTCTTTGGCCACCCGTTTAATATCCGCCCTGGTGACGGCCTTGATCTTTTTGATCGCATCCCCCAAGCTTTTGACCTGATCATTGCTGATGACCCCGCTGCCCATCCAAAGCATCTGGTCCATGGTATCTTCCAAACCTAATAAGAATTGCCCCATATAATATTCCTGGGCTCGTTTGAATTCATCCTCTTTGACGCCGCCGGACACAACCTTGGCCAGGACTTTAAGGATCAGGTCAAGGGCTCCAACGATCTTGGTATTATCCACCCCTGCACGAATGATAAAAACGCCGGTGTCATTCAAGCTTTTAATACCGCTGGAAACCGAATAAGCCAGCCCGCGCTTTTCACGTACCTCATTAAATAAACGGCTGGACATATTTCCGCCCAACATAATGCTCAACAAAGACAACACATAATAATCTTTATGATTGGTCTCATACGCCAGATACCCCAACGCCAAATGCATTTGCTCGGTCTGTTTATGATATAAATGCACGGAAGGTTTATCTTGGGTGCGGCGCGCAGGGATGTATGACGGCGCCGCAAGGTTCGTCAATTTTCCCAATTTCACGCTGACTAATTTAACCAGCTCTTCATGCTTTATCGAACCGCAAGCAGAGATCACCGTATTAGCCGGGATATAATAGGCTTTTTTGAAGTCCCTCAAATGAGCGGTGGACATCTCTCCTACCGATGATGCCGTGCCGGCAAGGCTTTGGCCCAA
>Ga0207034_1015_pt1 | contig 35322 bp, 38 predicted proteins | sample Alteio_BWMinCont_36_FD_153269 | JGI IMG/M metagenome (GOLD analysis project Ga0207034, IMG submission 153269) | Enriched cells from forest soil in Barre Woods Harvard Forest LTER site, Petersham, Massachusetts, United States -... | ecosystem: Environmental > Terrestrial > Soil > Temperate forest >...
TCGTCAAGACCCTGCATGAGGGGACAAGCAAAGGGATCACCCAAAACTCGAGGGTGGAAGATTTTCAACAGCTTAAAGAGCAGGTAGAGCGTATCAACCGTCATTATAAGCAGCCGGCCTTGGTTGAGGAGTTTATTAAAGGCACCGAGTTCACTGTTGGTGTCATTGGTAATGATCCGCCCAAAGCCATGCCGGTCGTACAGTACGCGATCGCCGGTAAAACGACTTTAGGCAATGAATTTTATTCGTATCGCCATGTGGCTGAAAAGCTGGTGGAACATATTTGCCCGGCGCTCATTGATGAAAAATTAGCGAGCCGGCTGCAGGCATTGGCGGTACGCGCTTACAAAGCGGTCGATTGCCGTGATTTCGGGCGTGTGGATTTTCGCGTGGATGAAGCGGGCAATCCGTATGTGCTGGAGATCAACCCTTTGCCGAATCTAAGTCCCGATGATGTGTTCGTTCTTTTTGGCAAAGTCTTAAAAATGTCGTATAATCAAATTATCAATAAGATCATGGATGAAGCCCTGGTGCGTCTGGGGCTTACACGAGAGGAAATATACAAAAAATGAGCCCTGTTACCACGGTGATCAAAGAAGAAGTCTCATCTTCCGGTGGACCTAATATCCCTTTGTCCCCCGAAGAGCAGCGCGTTATTAAACTTTTTCCGGGTGCCACTTTAGCGGATTGGGAAGATTGGCGCTGGCAGATCCGTAACCGTATACGCACACTCGACCAGATTTCCAAGCTGATGAAATTAACGCCGCACGAAGAACGCGGGGTCAAAGGGGCAGGGGATAAGTTGACCATGTCCATCCCTCCGTATTTTGCCGCTTTGATCGATGAAAAAGATCCCGGATGCCCTATCCGTTTGCAGTCAGTCCCGTTAGACTATGAATTTGAGACCACCCCGGAAGAAATGCTCGACCCTTGCGGCGAAGACAAGAATTCCGCCGTGCATGGCCTGGTGCACCGCTATCCGGACCGCGTGCTTTTTCTGGTCAATGAGATGTGCGCGATGTACTGCCGTTATTGCACGCGTTCACGCATGGTCGGTGACCCCTAAGGTCAGTGCGTCAGCACCGACAAAAGGAATGTTATACAGATCTAAAATAGCAGGTACTTGGGATTCCCTGTTCCGGCCTCTAAAACCCTCGGAAATATTGAAGACAATATCGACCTTCAGGTCCCCGCAAGCCTGACGGCTGATCAACTGACGGGCCCCGCCGATCAGATCAACCTTATGCCCCGCTGATTCCAAGGCGGCTTTGATGCATTCGATCGTCTTATGCCCGTCAAGCTCAGCTGCCGCATCAACAGGGTCATCCGAAGCCCCCTGCCAGTCGCTCTTCAAATCATATGTAATGCCTATTATTTTACTCATATTTTCGACTACAATTTATCAAAAATCCACCAAAATGCCATAAAAATTTTCAATGCGCTTTGAAGAGGTCCAGGGCGGGAATTACAAGGAGCATCAGCGTAAGGGCGATCAAAATAATGGTGGTGGACCAGCCAACGGCATTTTGCAATTTATTATTAACATGTTCTCCCATGATCTCCGGATTATTGACCATCAATTGCATCGAGATCAGGACCACCGGCAAAAGCATCGCATTGATGTCCTGGGTCCATAAGGTGATCGCGATCAAAGGGGCGTTGGGGATCAGGATGATCACGCAGGCAATGATCATAATTGAGGCAAACAGCGTATAAAATTGGGGGGCTTCCTCGACGCGCTTGTCTATGCCGGCGTTAAAGCCAAAAGCTTCGCAAATATAAAAAGAAGTGGCCAAAGGCAGGATGGTCGCTGAAAATATGGAAGCGACGAAAAGGCCAAAGGCAAAGACCGCGGAGGCCAGCGCTCCGGCAAACGGCTTGAGCGCCAAGGCCGCGTCCTTGGCTTCGTTGATCGTGACATTATTAACATGCAAAGTAGCCGCGCAGGCGACCATGATAAAAACAGCCACCGCCACTGTCGCGACACATCCGACGATCACATCCGCCAGGGCAAACTTATAATCCTCCATGGTGGTACCCTTTTCAATGACCGCGGACTGCATGTAGAACTGCATCCAGGGGGCAATGGTCGTCCCTACGATCCCCAGCACCATGATCAAATACTCTTTATCGTACTGCATATGCGGGTGGATGAACGCAAGGCCTACCTGGCCCCAATCCGGCTTGGCGGCCACGGCGGAAACCACATAAGATAAAAGACAGACGCTGAACAATAAGAAGATACGCTCCGTGACCTTATAATTACCTTTGGTCACCAGGACCCAGACAGCCGCGGCGGTCACGGGCACGGATATGTATTTACTGATACCGAAAATGTTCATACTGCCCGCCACCCCGGCAAATTCCGTGGCTGTGTTCCCGATGTCCGCTACCAGCAAGCCTAAAAATATCCAAAAGGTGATCTTAATGCCGAAATTCTCCCTGATCAGGTCAGCCAGGCCCTTCCCCGTACAAGCCCCCATCCTCATATTCATTTCCTGGACCACCAGCAAAACAATGAATGACGGCAAAAGTGTCCAAAGGATAGGATAGCCGTAGGTGGCCGCGGCCACCGAATAGGTGGTGATACCACCGGCGTCATTATCCACGCTCCCGGTAATGATCCCGGGTCCCAACATCGCCCCAAAAAACAGGACGTTCTTTAAAACCTTGTTCTCTTTAGCTTTTTGCCAGAAGTTCATAATTTCTCTTTGTATTTATGCCACGCCAGGGAGATCAGCTCTTCCAAAACGTCATCGATGGTGATAATGCCCTGTAAAATATCCTGATTATTAAGCACGGGAATAGAAGACGATTTGTGGCGTTCCAGGAGCAGGGCGACCTGTTCAACGCTGTCATCCGTATACACGTGGATATTTTCCGGATAACAGGTGTCCAGTAAACGGGTTTTGGGGTCCTCGTTGAAAAAACGCCGCAGCGATGTCGTGCCCAGGTACTTATGATTATCATCGACGATATAAAAAAAGAAAATAGTCCCGGGAAAATTGATATTTTCCTTGATCTTATTGAACGCATCAGCCACCGTGGCATCGGGCTTTAAGTAAAGGTATTCCGTGGTCATCAAACCGCCGGCTGAGTCTTTGGCAAAGCTCAAAAGTTTGCGTAATTTTTTATTGGTTTCCGAGCCCAAAAGCCCCATCAAATGCAGCGTTTTTTCACGCGGCAATTTCATCAGCAGGTCCGTGGCCTCATCCGCCGGGATATTGGTGATCAACTGGGCCGCCTCCCTTTCGCTCAACTGATCGATAAGCTCCTCTTTATAGGCGAGGGTCATATCCGTAAAGACTTTGTTTTGCAAAACCGTGTCTAAGGATTTGAATAAAGATACCCGGGCAAAAATATCCAGGTCCTGGATAATATCAGCCAAGGCCGCCGGCGGGATGCTGGCCAACGCATTCTTGGAAACTTCCAGCTTCAAAAGGCTCTTCATGCGCCCTAATTTCGGCAAAATTTGGGTGGCTTTCCAGTGTATCAATTCTTCATGGATCAAATACGGAGATTTGGGGTTGAAGCGGGATACGATAAAATCAACGATACCTGCCCATCCCAAGCGCCGGAAGATCGCCCGCAGCCCCACATCCACATGGGAAGCGTAAAGCTGATTTTCCACACGGAGCAAATGGATATCATTGACCCGCACGACACGCTGATCGTCGATATCCACCACCTGCTGGTCAAAGATATCGCGGCGCAGGGTAAAATCAAATTTAGGGATCTCTTGGGAAAATGTGATCTTGTTCTCAGGGACCTTAAGACGGATATCTTCCTCAATGTAGGTGATGTCTTCCCAGCTGACCCTGGCGTATTCCTGGGGATACGATCCCCGACGCAGGATAAGATCGCTGGCCTTGGGGTAATTATCCGAGGAAGGGTTCATGGCAATATCATGCAGACGGCCGACCCACTGCCCCTGGCTGTCCAGGACTTCCAAACCGATGATCTGTGATAAATAGAGGAATATTTTCATTTTTAACGGCTGATGGCGACCTTCACGCGTTGACAGATATTTTCAACCGGACAAGTCGAGCAGAGCGGTGAAATGGGTTTACAGACATTCTGTCCCCAGGTCACCAGCAGGGCATTATATTCGATCCAATATTGGCCCGGCAATTTTTTTCTTAAAGCGAATTCCGTTTCTTCCGGCGTCCTGGTCTTGATATACCCCAGGCGGTTGGAAATCCGGTGCACATGGGTATCAACGCATATCCCGGGCTTGCCAAAACCTTCGGTCAAAACCAGATTCGCCGTTTTGCGCCCCACCCCTTTAAGCGTTAAAAGCAATTCCAGGTCATCAGGTACTTTAGATCCGAAGCGATGGATCAGATCTTCACAGATCTCATGGATACGCACAGCCTTGGTCTTATAAAAACCCACCGGATAGATCAACTTCTGGATCTCACCGACGGGAATATCAAGCATCCCCTGCATCGTATCCGCCCGGCCAAACAAACGCTCGCAAGCCGGCAAGGTGGTCTCATCACGCGTCCGCAAGCTCAACAGACAGGAAATAAGGACTAAAAACGGACTTTTAAACTTTTTTCCGACAAGGGTGACCGAAGGGTCCGGCAAATCCCGCATCGCCACCTTCAATCGCTTGATCACCTGTGCGATCTGTGTATTGTCTAAAAGTTTTCTGTCGGGCATTTTAAAAAAATTTCATTATTTCCCTCCCCCTTGATGGGGGAGGTTAGGTGGGGGTGTAAATAAAAACCAATCCTGTCGATACCCCCTCCCTTACCCTCCCCACAAGGGGGAGGGAATCAATTTATAAATCGCTGAAAACGAATCCCATGTCTTCGAGGGTGGAATAATCTTCCCGCCAATTGGAACTGGACTTCACAAAAAGCTCAAGGAAGACCTTGCTGTCGACCAACTCCTCCAAGTCCTTGCGTGCCTCAGTGCCCACCTTCTTTAAAATGGCCCCGGCCTTGCCGATGACGATCTCTTTCTGCGATTCACGTTCAACTAAAATGGCCGCCCGGATATGCAGGACTCCTCCCTTCTTGGGCTGTACCCCTTCGATGATCACGGCGATCGAGTGGGGGATCTCTTCACGCATCAGCATGAATAATTTCTCGCGGATCAGGTCTGCCATGGCCATACGCTTGGGGAAATCCGTGATCGTATCCTCCGCGTATAAAAACGGCCCTTGGGGCATTTGTTCAAACAAAAGGTCGACCAATTTCTTGACATTGGTGCCTCTAAGCGCGGAAATCGGGAACAGGGTCAAATCCTTCATTTCGGCCATCGGGACCCCGCGGACCTCTTCCCAAAGCTTGATATACTCCGGGACGAATTTTCCCTTGGTGATATCGATTTTGTTCAAACCGACAATGATGGGCTTGCCGCACTTATTAAGACGGCTGATCACATGGTGTTCTTCCAAACCTGTTTTTTCACTGGCATCGACCATATGAATGACCGCCTCCACAGAATCAATGCTGCCTAAAGAAGCGCGGTTCATGTATTTATCCAGCTTATCCTTGCCCGCGTGCAGGCCCGGCGTATCGATAAAAACGATCTGCCCGCGCTCATCGGTGTGGATCCCCCTGATCTGATGGCGTGTCGTTTGCGGCACGTCGGAGACAATGGATACTTTTTCGCCCAGAATAGCATTGAGCAGGGTGGATTTGCCCACATTGGGCCTGCCGACAATGGCGACCATGCCGCTCTTTAATTGTTTGACCATATTATTTTCTATACCTCCAAAAAGCGATCACCACTCCGGTGAACAAGACCAAATTAACGATATTAAAACACTTCCAGACCAGGCTGGTCGAGGTAAAACCTGAAGGGGCCATCAGGATCGCGCATATCCATACCCCCATCACCCAGCTCGTTGATATATCCGCCGAAGATCTGCGACGGACCATTTTGACGATCAAAGGGATGTTAAACAAAGGCATAATGATGGAGGCCGCCAAACCGATATTTTCTATCATATTCATGATCCACCTTTTCGATATTTAATGACCACGATCATAACACCTGTCAGCATGATGACATTCATGATATTAAATCCGATCGCCCTTATATCCCCGGATATAAAAGCGCTGGGCGCCATTAAGACCGAGGTTGCCCAGATACCTATGGCCCAGACCAAAGAAATATCCTGTGACGACTTTCTCTGGACAATGCGCACTATCAGCGGGATATCCCACAAGGGCAAGGCAATAGCCGCCCACAAACCGATCGTTTTCAAAGGGGTCCTTTTATGTCAGGGCAAAGAATTTAACCAACACCTTCATGCGTTCCTCGACCTCGCGCAACGATAATGACGCCGTGCGGGCCATACCAAAACCCTGCACATTGAAAGAAGCGACGGTGGTCGCATATAACAAAGCCTTGCGCAAAGTTTTATCGTCAAGCTTATTGGTCTTGCTTAAATAACCCATAAGCCCGCCGGCAAAGGTATCCCCGGCACCCGTAGGGTCAACGACCTTATCGACCGGATAGGCAGGGAAAGAGAACATCAGGCCATCACTGTAAAACAATACGCCATGCTCGCCTTTTTTGATGACGATCATGCGCGGCCCCATTTCCCGAAGGCGTTTGGCGGCCATGATCAAATTATTCTCTCCTGAGAGCGCCCTAGCCTCACCTTCATTGGCCACGAACAAATGCACCATCTTCATCAAACGGCGCAGGGATTTTTGTTTATGCGTGATCCATAAATTCATGCTGTCCAGACCGATCAACCGCGGAGAACGCAAATGCTTGAAAAGCTGTATCTGCAGGTCCGGATCAAAATTAGCCAGAAAAATATTAGGCAAACTTTTTTGATGCTCTTTCAGATCAGGCACGTAGGTCTGTAAAACGCCTAACTCCGTCGCCAGGGTCAACGCCGTGTTCAGGTCCCCTTTTTTATACTCCCCCCTCCATCGGAAAGTTTTTCCGCTGTTGACCTTGAGCGACGAAAGGTCAATGCCCTTGCGCCTCAAAAAATCCAGATGCCTGACGGGAAAATCTTTTCCTACCACCGCCACCATATGCACGTCCGTAAAAAGCCGTGCGGACATGGCGAAATGCGCGGCAGACCCGCCCAACATATCCTTCTTGGCACCCGAAGGTGTCTTGACATGGTCCAAAGCCACTGTTCCTAAAACCACTAAGCTCATCACTACCCTCCGATTATCTTGACCAGCACCCTCTTGTCCCGACGGCCGTCGAACTCGCCGTAGAAAATCTGTTCCCAGGGGCCGAAGTCCAGTTTACCCTTGGTGACGGCGACCACCACCTCGCGGCCCATCACCTGGCGTTTTAAATGCGCGTCCGCGTTGTCCTCGCCGGTATCGTTATGCCTGTACTGGCTGACCGGCGCGTGGGGTGCTAATTTTTCCAACCAGGCATCATAATCGTGCAGGAGCCCGCCTTCATCGTCATTGATATAAACGCTGGCGGAGATATGCATGGCATTCACCAGGCACAAGCCCTCCTGAATACCGCTTTTATCAATAGCTGCCTGCACCTGTTCCGTGATATTGATATACGCCCGACGGGTTTTGGTATGAAACCATAACTCTTGACGATAGTGTTCCATGTCAGCGGATGATCAGCTCATGCATGCTTGGTCGGCTTTTTCTTTTTTTCCAGCTGTTTGATGTATTGCTGGAAATGCTCATCTTTGAGAAGGTTGTCCAGGTCGGTGTCGCCCTTTAAATGCTCGAAATCATCGTAACCAAAATCAATGGCCTTGGTCAAGGCCGCCAAAGCCGCCCGGGTTTGATTGAGCAGCGCATAGGAGCAGGCTAAATTATAGAACACGATCGCATCCTCCGGCCGCAGGCGGGAAAGCTTCATGTCCACTTCCAGGCCTTTTTGCCAGAGGCCCGCCCTGGTGTACAGGTCCCCGATAGCGCTTAAGGCCTCTATAAAATGGGGCGTTTCTTTGAGGATGTTCTCATAAAAAGCAATTTCAAAATCAATATCTTCTTTTTTACGTGAAACTTTTGGCGCGTGCTCTTTGCGCATAGATAGTCCTTTCTGGTTCTACGAAAATATCATTTTTTCTTTAAATATTTTTCAATACGAGCAACAGCTTCCTTTAGGTTGTCGTAACTTGAAGCGTATGAGATCCGCACATGTTCGGTACAGCACCGGCCGAAAGCATCCCCCGGCACCAAAGCCACCTTTTGCTTCAGCAATAAATTCTTGGCAAAATCCATCGCGCTCTCGCCTGTCGATCTTATCGACGGAAAAGCGTAAAAAGCACCCTGCGGCATATGGCAGGTCAACCCGATATCATTTAAAGCACCGACGATAAAACGCCGGCGGCGGTCATATTCTTTTTTCATGGCCTGCACATCCGCGGCAGAGTTCTTTAAAGCTTCAAGGGCCGCCATCTGACCGGTGATCGACGCACATAACATGGTGTACTGATGGATCTTGGTCATGGCCCCCACCAGGTCCGCGGGCCCGCAGACATAACCGATGCGGAAACCCGTCATGGCATAACTTTTGGAAAAACCGTTCAGATAGATCACCCGGTCCCGCATCGAGGCCACAGCGGCCATCGGCGTATGTTCAAAATCATAGGTAAGTTCATCATAAAGCTCGTCGCTAATGACCAGCAGGTCGTGTTTTTTGACGACCTTGGCGATGGCCTCCAATTCTTTTTTGGTATAGGAAGCTCCTGTGGGATTGGACGGATAGCCAAGCAGGATGCCGCGCACACCACGGCCCGCAGCCTCATCGATCTGCTGCGGGGTGACCTTAAAACCGGTCTCCACGGAAGTCTTTAAAAATACCGCCTCGCCGCCGGCTAATTCCACCACCGGGCCATAGGCCACATAGCAGGGCTCCGGTACCAATATCTTTTCACCGGGATTAAGGATCGCCCGCATCGCCAAATCCAGCGCTTCACTGACACCGACGGTGATCAAAATCTCCTCTTCGGGGTCATAAACGACCTGATGGCGTTTTTTCAAAAAGGCCGCGATCTCACGCCGCAGCTCGATCATACCCTTGTTGGAAGTATACGAGGTGTATCCTTGTTCGAGGGATTCAATGGCCCGCGCGCGCACATGCCAGGGGGTGACGAAATCCGGTTCTCCCACACCTAAGGAGATGACATCTTTCATGCCCAGCACCAGATCAAAAAAAGCCCTGATCCCAGAGGGTGCTAATTCATCGACCCGTTTAGAAATTCTCATCTTGTTCCTTAGTACGAAATATTCTGCCTGCGTTCATTCTTAGGATGTTTAAAGACCTGACCCTCTTCTTTGTACTTACGCAGTAAAAAATGCGTGGCTGTCTGGCGCACATTGGCCATGGATGAAAGTTTCGCGGCGACGAAATCCGCCACCGTGTGTATACTTTCCCCCTCGACAACCACCAATAGGTCATAACCGCCGGAAAGCAAATAACAGCTTTTAACCTCGGGATAACTGTATATCCTCTCGGCAATGCTGTCAAAACCAACGTCCTTTTGAGGCGTGATCGACACCTCGATCAGGGCGCGTACTGTCGTCGATAAAATTGGCTTAACCTTGGGCATACTGACCTCCGTTATTGCATTGAATCTTTATCCTGGGCAAAATCCACCCTGCGCTCCAATTTGGCCGCCTGGTCTTTTAAAACATCAATGTCCTCACGCAATACTTTTATCTTATCGCGCATCTGATTATTGCGGGCATCTATCAGGACCATCTCATGGACCAATTTCTTCTTCTTTACCGGCCATGGCTCGACCAAAGAGGACCTCTTGAGCTCCTCCATGCGCGATTCATAAGCGTAAATATCAGCCTCAAGCTCTTCCTTTTTCTTTTTAAGCTGGTCGTAACTGCCGGCCTGAGGCTGTGGCGACCTTAACGCTCCCAGCTCATTTCCCAGGAGGACTTCCTGCTTGCTTTCATCCTCGAGCTGCTTGCGCAGCCTGACCAATTGGTCATCCGACTGAGGTTGTGTCTTGGCCTTGCGCTCCTGGGATGACTGCTTTCTTTTCAAATTTTCTAATTGTTCATCGTAAGCCCTGGCCTGCTGTTTTTTTACCTTGATGTTTTGTGTCAACTCCTCGATACGCAGCTGCTGGTCTGTCCGGCCATGCCGTTCTTGCAGAAAACGGCCCATCTGTTCATTTTTATTTTGCTGCTCGCTGATCGACCGCTGCAGGTCCTGCGACCGCCCGATCAACTGCCTGTACTCAACCTGTAATCCATTGTTCTTAACGACCAGGGTCTGGGCTTTAGATTTGATCACATCCAGGGTCAGTTGCCATTGCTCCGGGACAGGCATCTGCTCAGGAGCCTGGGACCTGACATCAAAACCCCAGCACAAGACCGGCAATATAATGATAAATGGACGTAGCCTCACGGTTTTAATTATACTTGGTTATTGCACAGCGGGCAAGGATGAGGAAATAAATTTCACGGCGATTTATTGCTCACAAAGACGAAACCCCTGATCTTTCCGCTTTCGGTATCCAGCCTTTTGGAGGTCATTTTGGCCGCTTCCTCAGGAGAACACTGGTCTTCAAAGGCCACGATCAAACGGCGAACGGGTTGGGCACGGTTATGCACCTTGGCCACCGGCTCCTGGCCTAAGAAACAACCCTTGGTATAAGAAACATAATCATTCTCGTTCACATTAAGGATAAATTCATCCGCCTGATAATCAATGCCCATCAAAGGGATATTATGATCAAGGCGAAAAAGTATGAATTCTTCATCGGTAATGCTGTTATCGTGGTGCGATGAGGCCCATACCGTTTGGGTACTATCCAAATTGATATAGGCGCTGTGCGGGCTGGGAACTATGCTCACATGGCTCAACTTCACGTAACGCTCCAGATGTTTTAAAAGATCGTCCACCCTGAGCGCGGGTACACTGATCAAAAAATTATCATAACTTAGCTTCTGCTGGCGGAAAGTGGTGATGATACGCCCATGCTGATTTAAAAAGGCGTTAAGCGGGGCATCCAGGACATTGGAAGTGATCCCGTTCAAAAATCCGGCTGCATTGCCCTTGATGCTCAAAACCGTGTCTGGAAGTTTGTATAGTCGCATTATTTCCTGGCCAAATGGCGGGCTAACGTCAACGCCTCGTCCTTTGTCTTGATCTTACCTAAAGCCGCTGATTCTTCAACCCGGACAAGGATCTTTCCAAAAAGCTCCGATGGTTTTAATTTCAATACCTTGATCAGGTCATCCCCTGTGAGCAGGCGCTGTTTGGGCTTCCGGTCTTTAAGCTCAAAATAACGCCCGATGATCATATGACAAATTTTGGCATGATGCTTATGTTTGGCTTTAGTGGTCAAGGGCCCGCAAGTCGCGGCCTGGTCCGCCAAAGCCAAAACCGCCAGGCTTACAGCTTCATCTTTAGCATCACGGAGATACCGGAATAGGGCTTTTTCACTGGGGCGTTTGAAATTCGACAGGTACCCCGGCCTTAAATGCATGCGCACCGCGTCCTCTAAGAAATAACGTTCCTTGACGGACAATTTCAAATGTTTGGCGACATGCCGGGTGATGCGTTCGCCCGCGTGCTCGTGACCGTGAAAGGTCATGCGCTTTCCTTCCTTTCGGCGGGTTTCCGGTTTGCCTATGTCATGCAAAAGGGCCGCCATCTTCAAAAGCGCCAGGCGCGTGTGCCCCCCGCCGACGGTCTCCTGCAAGTAACCCATCAAGCGCTCATCATCAGCCATCCCATCGACGATCTTTTCCATCTGAAAGACCACTTCCAAAGAATGCTGCCAAACATCCAAATGATGGTAACCGCCCTGATGCACGCCGTACATGACAGTGATCTGCGGGATGACTTGAGGCAAAAGCCCGGTCTTATCCATACCGGACAATGTTTCCGCTGCCCGTGGTGAGGCCAATATCTTAAAGATCTCTTCACGTATCCTCTCCGCAGCGACCGATGGGATACGGTGCACATCTTTTTTAATTTGTGTCTTGGTAACGGAATTTATTTGAAAGCCAAGTGTCGCCTGCAAGGTATAAGCACGTAAAAGCCTTAAGGGATCATCCTTAAAAACCCCTGCGTTTATCATGCGCACCATCCCGAGCTTCAAATCCCGCCGGGACCTTCTGACCTCCAAAACTTTTAGGGCGCCGGCACCTTCAGCCAGGATGTCCACCGCCAAGGCATTAATGGTAAAATCACGCAAACCAAGATCTTCCTGGATGGTCTTTCCGCGCCAATCGGTAAAATCAAACGTCCAGACCACCCCGTCGATCTTCTTGACGATCCGGGCGCAACCTGCCTCACGGTCAAGCAGGACAAAGGCGCCTTTGATCTTTCTGGCCAACTGCCGGGACAAAGCAATGCTCCCGCTGTCAACGGCAAAATCAAGGTCAGTCCCGCGGCGGTCCAGATAATGATCACGCAGGGCCCCTCCGACCAAAAACACGCGGCGACGGCTGCCTTTAAGAGCGTCCCGGACCAAAGACAGCTGAGGATAAAAACTCAACAAAAACAATGGGCACGATCTCCATTTCTTCGGATTCGTAAGGGATTATCATTACGGTTGGGGCAGCGACGATTTCTGTAACACTTCATCAGCCACGAAGATCGGCGCTTTGAAACGCACGGCCAGGGCAATGCTGTCAGAAGGACGGGAATCGATCGTCTTGATCTCACCCTCTTTGGACCTGATCTCCAATTTGGCATGGAAGGTATTGTTCACCAGCTTGTCAATGACCACCCTCTCCAGGCGCCCGCCTAAAACTTCCATCACGTTGACCAAAAGGTCATGGGTCATGGGACGGGGAACGTCCACGCCGGAGATCTTGATCTTGATGGAGGACGCTTCCATGAAACCGATGACGATCGGGATCTGACGGTCCCCGTCTTTTTCCTTAAGCACGATCACCTGGTCCTGGCGCTTCTCATCAATGATGATCCTGGATAATTCGACTTGTATCATATTATTTAGTTTTCTGTTTTTTAAGTTTTTTGATCTTATTCTTGGTCAAGATCATCTGTAATTCGCTCATGAACTGGTTGACGTCGCGGAACTGACGGTAGACAGAGGCGAAACGCACATACGCCACTTCGTCCAGGACGGACAAACGGGTCATGATCATCTCCCCGATGTCCTTGGAATATATCTCACGGTCGTATTTTTTGCGGATGGTATGCTCGATATCATCCACCATGGTCTCGATCTGCTCAACACTGACCGGCCGCTTCTCGCAGGCCTTGATCAAACCGTTCAGGACACGCGTACGGTCAAAAGGCTGACGGCGGCCGTCACGCTTGACGACCATCAAGGGCACCTCTTCGATATGCTCGTAGGTGGTGAAACGTTCCTCGCACTTGGAGCATTGGCGCCGGCGGCGGATGGATGTCCCGTCGCTATTAAGGCGAGAATCCATCACATTGGTACCTTTATAACCGCAAGCCGGACAACGCATAATTTATAAGTGACTATAGATCTGGAATTCATGGGCTAAATGCTCAACGGCCCCACGGACCTTTTCCAATTCCGCCGCATTGTCACGGTTGAGCACGCAGCGATCGATCAAATCCGCGATGACGGCCATTTGGGCTTCTTTCATGCCGCGGGTGGTGATCGCCGGCGTGCCGATACGGATCCCGCTGGTCACCGTCGGAGGCTCCGTGTCAAAAGGGATCAGGTTCTTATTAACGGTGACCTGCACACGGTCCAACAGCGTTGCCGCGTCTTTTCCGGTGATCTTTTTAGGGCGCAGGTCCACCATGAACAAATGATTATCCGTGCCCCCGGTAACGATACGGAAACCTTTGGCCGCAAGGGCCCCGGCCAATGCCTTGGCATTGGCAATGACTTGTTTTTGGTACTGCTTGAATTCCGGGGACAAGGCTTCTTTAAAAGCAACGGCCTTGGCCGCGATAATGTGCATCAAAGGCCCCCCCTGAATGCCGGGGAAAATAGCAGTGTCAATCTTCTTGGCAAATTCCGCCTTGCAGATGATCATCCCTCCACGGGGCCCGCGCAAAGTCTTATGTGTCGTCGTGGTCACAAAGTGAGCATGGGGCACAGGGTTTGGGTACAAGCCCGCCGCAGTAAGGCCCGCGAAATGGGCCATATCCACAAATAAATAAGCGCCGACCTTGTCCGCGATGGCACGGAAACGCTCGAAATCCAAAACCCGTGAATACGCCGAATAACCGGCCACGATCATTTTGGGCTTGTGCTCAAGGGCCAAACGCTCGACCTCGTTCATATCAATGAGCTCGGTCTTGGGGTCGACCTTATACGAAATAAAATTATACAGACGTCCGGAAATGTTGATCTTCAAGCCATGGGTCAAATGCCCTCCGCAGGCCAGGTCCAAACCCATGACCGTGTCACCGGGCTTGAGCACAGAGAGATAGACAGCCGTGTTGGCCTGTGAACCTGAATGCGCCTGCACGTTGACATGGTCGCCGCCGAAAAGCTCCTTGGCACGCGCGATGGCCAGAACTTCAACCTCGTCGACAAATTCACAGCCATTATACCAGCGGGCCGCCGGATAGCCTTCGGCGTACTTGTTTGTAAGCACGCTCCCTGCCGCTTCCAGGACCGCGGGGGAAACGATATTTTCCGAAGCGATCAATTCAAGATTATTCTTCTGGCGTTTAAGTTCATGCTCGATCGATCGAAAGATCTGTGGGTCACTTTTCTGCAAATACTTCATTTTGAGAATTCCTTTTCTATGTTTTGAATTTGTTCCTTACGGCGCAAGTGCCGCCCGCCTTCAAATCCGGTTGATAGCCAAATTTTAATGATCTCCAGCATATTCGCTTCATCCACGAATTTGGACCCCAATATCAGGACATTGCTGTCATTGTGCTGACGGGAAAGCGCCGCCGCTTCCTTATTATAAACAAGCGCGGCATATACTCCCGGGATCTTATTGGCAGCGATGGAATGCCCGATGCCTGTCATGCACAAAAGGATCCCGCGGCTGCCGGGATTTTTCACAACTTCAACACCCACCTTATAAGAGATCTCGGGATAATCACAATCAACGCCTTCAATGTGCGTACCCATATCCACCGCTTCATGCCCTTGGGCTTTGAGCGCGTCATTGATCTTTTTCTTCAACTGAAAACCGCGATGGTCAGCCCCGATAAATATTTTCATTAAAGCAGCTCCTCGATCTTTTCGATCGCTTCATTGATCGTCAGCAGGCACTCCTGGTAAGACGCGTGCGGCTGGCCGATGGGATCCGGCACATCCAGGTCAGCCTCGATCCCCCGGTGGGTATTGCCAAATTCCTTCAAAAGATAGACCCTTTTTTCCACCGACGGGACACGTTCTAAAATTTGCGCGCGGTGCGCGCGGGTCATGGCAAAAATCAGGTCGGATTTTTTAAGCATGATGGTGCCCAATGACCTTGAAATATGCGCCGCGGCATTGATCCCGCGCTCCCTTAAGACCGCAAGGGTCTCCTGGCTGGCCGCGGACTTGAAAAAGACACTGGTCCCCGCCGAGTGAACTTCCACGTCTTCCCGGGCGATCAGTTTGGCTTTAAGCAAATATTCCGCCATGACCGAGCGGCAGCTGTTCCCCGTGCACACAAATAAGACACATTTCTTATTGATGGCACGGTCCACATCCGGCTGGGTGATGACGCCCTCACGCGTGACTGTCGGATGGATACAGGTAAAATCCAGGATCGTCGAGGAGATCCCAAAATCCACCGGACCGCCGTCTAAAGCCAGGTCCACCTGTCCATCCAGGTCTTTCAAAGCTTCCTGGCAATTCGTAGGGGGCTTTTTACCTTCCAGATTTGCCGAAGGGGCCGCGATCGTGCAGCCGCTTTCTTCCACCAGGCGCAGGGCCACGGTATGGTCCGGCATGCGTATACCTATCGTTTCACCTTCCTGCCGGGCCGGCACGATCACTGTCAAAGGCCCGGGCCAATACTTATCGATCACCTTGTATAAATTAGGGTGCGTGTACGTCGAATAATTGTCAATGATCCCCCGGTGGGCCACTAAAACAGAAAAAAGCTTCCCATCCGTGCGTTTCTTGACCGCGCGCAGGCGGTCCATGGCCTTGGGGTTATTGGAATCCGCGGCGATGCCGTAGACCGTTTCCGTCGGGAATATGACCAAACCGCCCTGGCGCACGATGTGGGCCGCCTCGGCGATCTTTTCCGGTTCCGGCAAAGCTGAATTGACTTTTAAGACCTTAGTGGCGCCCATAAGCAGGTTTTTCTTTCAGGGTCTTGACCCCGATGTCCCGGCGAAAGAACATATGGTCAAACTCAATTTTATTCACGGCATTATACGCTTTTATGCGGGCGGCATCAAGGCTTCCATCTAAGGCCGTAACTCCCAAGACCCTGCCGCCATTGGTGACCAGGGTGCCGCCGTCATTCCTGGTGCCCGCATGGAACACAAAGGTCTCCCGGTCCTTATCCTTGATCTTATCCAAACCTTTAATGGGATAACCGTTCTGATATTTTCCGGGGTAGCCGCCTGAAGCGATCACAACGCAAACGCAGGGGCTCTCATCCCATTTAACTTTTATTTCATGGAGCTTCTCATCGCAGGCCGCCAGGAACATTTCCACGATATCGCTCATAAGCCGGGGCAAAATGCATTGGGTCTCAGGGTCCCCAAAGCGCACATTGAATTCCAACGCTTTAGGGCCGTCGGGGGTCAACATCAATCCCGCAAAAAGGACTCCTTTAAAAGGGTTCCCTTCCTGATACATGCCGCGGATGGTCGGTTCAATGACCCGGGTGATGATCTGGTCCAAGACCTCGGCGGTCACCAAAGGGCTCGGGGAAAACGTACCCATGCCGCCGGTGTTGGGGCCAAGGTCATCATCGAAAATACGCTTATGGTCCTGTGCCGTGGGCAAAACCAGAAAATGTTTTCCATCGCAGACAGCCAGCACCGAAACTTCCGGCCCTTGCAGGCATTCTTCAATGACTATCCTGTTGCCCGCGTCCCCGAATATTTTCTTGACCATGATCTCATCAACGGCGGTCTTTGCTTCTTTGAGATCAGCGCAAACATAAACACCCTTGCCGGCGGCGATCCCGTCGGCCTTAACAACTAAAGGGAATTGGGCTTGTTCTAAAAAAGGCAGCGCGGAAGCGGCATCATCAAAGACTTTGTACACAGCCGTCGGGATATTACGGCGGTGCATGAATTCTTTGGCAAAGACCTTACTGCCTTCAAGCGCGGAGGCGGCTTGAGAAGGCCCGAATATCTTCAAGCCCTTGCTTGCAAAAGCATCCACCACTCCCGCAACCAGGGATGCTTCAGGGCCGACGATGGTCAGGTCGATCTTCTTGCGCTGGGCAAACTGCAAAAGCAAATTAACGTCATCGACCTTGATATCCACGCATTCAGCGATCTGCGCGATCCCGCCATTGCCAGGCGCGCAATAAAGCCGCTTGACCTTGGGGGACTCTTTGATCTTCCAGCACAGCGCGTGCTCCCGGCCGCCGGAACCTATCACCAAAATATTCATTTATACTCCTAATGGATTCGGCCATTGTATTTCCTTCGCAGGCATTATAAGGGCTAAATCTATTCTTTTCGTTCCACGGGTCGATTTCTTAACGCCAAAGGTCTCATGCTTCTTCGGTGTCTGAAAAACTCGTCTTGAAGTTTTTCTTTAAACTTCAAGACTCGAACATTTCAGACATCCTTCGCCCTTCGGCTCAGGATTTCCTCAAAGCATGAGCTGCTTTGGCTAAAATCGACAGTGTCACTCAAAGAACAAATTTATCCCTTACAATGCAAGCTTACAATGCCAAATTCACATGCACCATTAACTAAAAATAACTTTATGCTTTGAATCTTGTACCACTTCGCCAATAACAAACGATTCTAATTTATGGATACGCAAAAAGGCTTGCACGCCGACGACATCGCGAGGAGCGACTACCAGGCAGAAGCCAATGCCCATATTAAAGGTGCGGTACATTTCATGCTCCGGAATATGGCCTTTATCCTGGATCAATCCGAATATCCGCGGGACGGGCCAGCTTCCTTTTTTAACCGCGAAGCATAGACCTTTGGGCAGAACCTTGGTCAATTTTTCATACCAGGCCCCGCCTGTCATATGCGCCATACCATTGATGGAGAATTTCTCCAACAGCGCCAACACCGGCTTCACATAAATGCAGGTGGGCTTAAGCAAAATTTGCGCGTAGAGTTTTTGTTCCTTCGCACTCAAAGCCTTACGGGCCAGCGAATAACCGTTGGAATGCAGCCCTGAAGACGGAAGGCCTATGAGCACATCATTACACCTGATCGCTGTTCCGTCAATGATACCATCTTTCTCAACCACCCCGACCGTAAAGCCCGCCAGATCATAATCCTCGCCCTTATACATATCCGGCATTTCCGCCGTTTCCCCGCCGATCAACGCGCATCCGGCCATTTTGCATCCGGCCACGATCCCCTTCATCACATCCTTCATGATCTTGGGATTAAGTTTACCGGTGGCAATGTAATCCAAAAAGAACAAAGGCCTGGCACCGGTGCACAGAACATCATTAACGTTCATCGCAACCAGATCAATCCCAACGGTATCATGCTTCCCCGCCAAATTCGCCACCAATAATTTCGTCCCAACACCATCAGTGGAAGAAACCAGGACGGGATTCTTATATTTCAGGAAATTCAGATCAAACAAAGAGCCGAATGAACCCGGACGATTGATAACACCCTTGTTCATCGTCACCGCAGACATCTGCTTAATCGCATCCACAAACCGATTAGCCTTAGCAATATCCACGCCTGCTTTTTTATAAGTCAATTTTTGTGCCATATAAAAGATCTAAAGTCCTTTAAGAATTTGTGCGAATTGTTGCTTACTAAGGGCTCCTTTAGCCATGTTAAGCATTGCTTCCAATAACTTTCCTTTAGGATCATCTAAAGAGATACCATTAAGTTCTAAAAAAACCAGCGCACTCGCTAAAGCTGTTCTTTTATTGCCATCGAAAAATGGATGGTTCTGGCAAATATGAAAAGCGTATGCCGCTGCCATCAAAAAGATGTTTTCATGCAACCACTCGCCGGCAAAGCTTGCGTCAGGTTGTGCAAGAGCAGATTGAAGTAATCCAAAATCTCTTACTCCATTTTGTCCCCCATATAACTCAATTTGATCGCTGTGAATATCAATAACTTCAGCTAAGGTCAAAAAAATGGGTGATTGCATGGACTATGCCAAGGCTTTTAATGTTTGGCCGTGTTTTCTATTAACTTTTTCCAAAGCCGATTTAAAAGCTTTTTCATGCCCAGCGCCGCGGACCGGAGAAATAACTATATTCTTACCATCTGTAGATATCTCTAAAAAAGTCTTAGCATTAATGTGCAGAAGGTCCAAAATGGCTTTTTCTATAATAAGAGCCATACTATTACCATGTGTCGTCAATTTTTTAATCATAACTTTCCCCTTTGTTTAACAGTTACCACAATGTATATACAGTGTAGCACCATTGTCCCCTCATGTCAACCCACACAAAGAACAGGAAATCTCGCAAAATCAGCCCTCTACTACCTTCGAAAAAATACAACGTCCTCTCTCTTAAGCCCAGGGTCTTTTCGAGAATCGTAGGATTTATTACCTAATAACGAATAAAAAAACAGCATAAATTATTGCAATAATACCCCCGAGCATTGCTAGGCCAGCTTTTTTACCTAACTTCTCCTTTTGTTTTATCGACATGTAAATGAAACCAATCCCGATTCCCAATAAAATTAGATTATCTAGTATGGCTCCAAACTTTACGGGACTCATTAAACTACCTCTTGCCTTTTTGCTGTTTGAATAACAAGGAGAATACTATGAACAGCTCCCTTTTTCAACTCCCCTAACCCCTCTTTATATAAAAGAGGGGGAACCATTAGAAGGCTGATGCCGATATGTTTTTCTACGTATAGAAATCTGACAACGTTGCATTCGGCTTATCTTTTCGCGTGACCTCTATTTTGGCACCAACGCTACCAGCGTGAACGTCAGATTTTAGTAGAAAAATATATCGGTGTCAGCCAAACACGCGTAAATGGATTCCCGACTAAAACATTCGGGAATGACATTGGGACTACAAATTTTCCATTACGTAATTAATACCGTTTTCAAATATCTTCGCCCCATCCCCGAATTCGCTTTTTTTAGTCAAGCGCGTCCAGTATGGGTGCTGCTCAAATAAAAAATGACGCTCCGGGTGCGGCATTAAGCCCAGTACGCGGCCGGTGGTGTCGCAGATGCCGGCGATATCGTCTGTTGAGCCGTTGGGATTGTCCGGATATGTGGGCTTTCCACCGTCAGCAGAACAGTAGCGCAAGACAATTTGTCCGTTGCTCGCAAGCGCGTCTAAAACTTTTTTCTCACGCGGGATGAATTTTCCCTCACCGTGGGCTACGGGCAAATAAATTTGACCTAGCATGCCCTTGGTCCATATGCAGCGGCTTTCCACTTTCAAAGGCACCCAGCGGGCCTCGAACTTCGCAGAATCATTATAAAATAAAGTAGCTTCTTGTCCAATCTTCCATCCCAAACCCGGCAAAATACCAGCTTTGACCAGTATCTGGAATCCGTTGCATATACCGATGATCAACTTACCGTCACGGATGAATTGTTTGATATCTTCCGTTAATTTCAAGCGCAGTTCATTGGCCAGGATGCGGCCGGAGGCGATATCATCCCCGTAACTAAACCCGCCGGGCAAGGCCAGGATATGATAGTCCTTCAATTTTGAGGCTCCTGAGATCAGGGCATTGATATGCACCTGATCGACATGGGCCCCCAAGCGGTGGAAAGCAAACGCTGTTTCCTCGTTGCAGTTGGTGCCCGCGGTGCGGATAACTATGACTTTAACATTTGAGGTCATTGTCCCTTTTTCTTGGCGTAAAACTTTTTGATGATCGCAACAACTTCTTCGGGTTTATCGGCTGTTTGCATGATCTTCAGATCTTTGGGATCAATGCAGCCTTCCACGAGCACAGACTCCTTAAACCAGTCTAAAAGACCTTTCCAGTATTTGCTTCCATAAAGGATGACCGGGAATTGCTCCATGCGCTGGGTCTGGATCAAGGTGATGCTTTCTGATAATTCATCCAGTGTGCCGTACCCGCCGGGGAAGATCACGAAGGCCTTGGCGTATTTGACAAAACAGACCTTGCGGCAGAAAAAATAGTGAAAATTGATCAGGTGATTGATGTACTCATTTGGTTTTTGCTCAAAAGGCAGATCAATATTAAGCCCGATGGATTGGCCGCCTGCCTTGGAAGCGCCTTTGTTGCCTGCTTCCATGATGCTGGGGCCCCCGCCGGTGATGACCGCGTAACCGGCCTTGACCAGGAGCTCTGCGGTCTTTTCCGCCGCGTTATAATAGGAATGCGCGGTGTGGATGCGTGATGAACCAAATATGCTCACCGCAGGCCCGATATCTTTGAGCTCTTCAAAACCGTCGACGAATTCCGCCATGATGCGGAAAATACGCCAGGGGTCTTCCATCATCTCCAAATCAGGGGCTTGCGGTGATCTTCTTTTTTTTAGCATAACTGACCTCATTTTAATGGTGATTTCCAAATTTCTTTGAGCTCATCAATGCGGGCATTGATGACCGGCTGGTCTTTGAAACCATAGGCAACAAGTTCAGGGCTTGCTTCAACTGTCCCTATTTTGGCAAAAGGAATGCCTTTAAAGACCTTGGCCAGCGCTTTTTCATGGGTAGGCGAAACTTCCGCCAGGAAGCGCGAATTGCTTTCCGAAAAAAGCAAAACATCTTCCCGGCGCTGCTTCCCTTTATAGGGCATTTTCTTTAATAAGACCGTTGCCCCCAATCCGCCGGCAAAGGCCATTTCGGCCAAAGCCACCGCTGCGCCGCCCTCGGAGCAATCATGCAAAGAGGCCATCAATCCCGCCTTAGTTGCGCGTTCGACAGCCTGATATGTTTTAACAGCCATCTTAAAATTGACCTGCGGCGCGTGGAGGCCCAGCTGTTCTAAATTTTCCAGATAGATCGATCCGCCAAGCTCGTCAAAAGTTGTGCCGATCACATAAATACTATTACCCGCTTTTTTAAAGTCCATGGTGACGCTTTTTCCCACATCGTCGATGATCCCGATAGCGGAAATTAAAATCGTTCCCGGGATCGCCATGCTTTTGCCTTTGACCGTGTATTCATTATATAAACTGTCTTTACCGGAAATGAACGGCGTACCAAAAGCCACCGCGGCTTTATAACAACCCTGGGCACAGCGCACCAAGCTTCCCAGACGGTCAGGTTTATCCGGGTTCCCCCAGCAAAAATTATCAAGAAGGGCAATACGTTCTAAAGACCCTCCCACCGCGATGATCTGGCGGATAGCTTCATCAATGCAGGAAGCAGCCATCCAAAATGGATCGATCATGCCGTAACGCACGTTAATGCCGTTGGAAACCGCGATGCCGCGATCGGAATCCAGCCGGCCGCGGATCACTGCGGCATCTGAAGGCCCGTCGGTGGCGATCCCGACCAAGGGCTTGACCACACTGGTCCCCTGCACCTCATGGTCATAGATACGGATGATGCTTTCTTTGGAAGCGACATTGTAATGGCTTAAGGCCAGGCATAGGCTTGCTGTTAATGGCCCCCCTCCCTGACCCTCCCCACGAGGGGGAGGGAAATTAGGTAATTTCTCTTTCTTCAAAACAGGCTTGTGATACACCGCTTCCTTGGTGATCTGGGGCAAGCCGTCATGGATAAAGGACATGCTCAGGTCAGCAACTTGCTGGCCATGAAAAAATAATTGTAATCGTCCGGAGCCGTCAAATTCACCTAAAACAGCGGCTTCGACATTCTCATCAGCAAAGATCTTTAAAAGAGCTTCGATGTTTTGGGGAGCGACCGACATGACCATGCGCTCTTGGGATTCTGATATCCAAATTTCGTGGTATTTAAGGCCGTGGTATTTTAAAGGAGCCTTGTCCAGGTCGACCCTGGCACCGGTCTTTTCCCCCATTTCCCCGACAGCCGAAGAAAACCCACCGGCACCGCAATCGGTGATGGCGGAATATAAATTAGCCTCACGCGCTTTTAATAGAGCGTCCTGTACTTTTTTCTCTTCAATGGGATTGCCTATCTGCACGGCGCCTGAAGAAACTGTTTCCGATTCACTGGTCAGTTCCCCCGAAGAAAAGGTGGCGCCATGGATGCCATCGCGCCCGGTGCGTCCGCCGACAGCCACGATCAGGTCCCCCTTGTTGACACGCTTGGTCTCTTTGCCCTTGGGGATAAGCCCGATATTGCCGCAAAAAACAAGCGGATTGCCCGCGAAATGTTTGTCAAAAACAATGGCCCCATTGACCGTCGGTATGCCCATTTTATTGCCGTAATCACGCACACCGGCAACAACACCTTTCATCACCCGTTTAGGATGCAAGGTCCCCGCAGGCAGGCTTGCCAAAGGCGTGTCCGGCGGCGCAAAACAAAATATATCGGTATTGCATAAAGGTTTAGCGGCCAGGCCTGTGCCTAAGGTGTCCCGGATGACACCACCGACACCGGTATTGGCCCCGCCAAAAGGTTCCAGGGCTGAAGGATGATTGTGGGTCTCGACTTTAAAACAGACATGGTAATCTTTGTCAAAGGCGATGACACCGGCATTGTCATGAAAGACCGACACGCACCATTTTTTATTTAACTTCAGTGTCACCGCGGCGATAGTGGTCTTAAAAAGGCTGCGGATGATCTTGGGGACAGCACTTTTACTTTCACGGTAACGGATAACCCCTCGAAAAGTCTTATGGCGGCAATGCTCGCTCCAGGTCTGGGCAATGGTCTCTAATTCAACATCCGTCGGGTTACGTTTTTCTTTTTTGAAATGGTTTTGGATGGCTTTCATTTCATCCAGATTTAAATATAACTGCCCTGTCTTGGAAATGGAGAGGAGTTTTTTATCATTAGCTCCGATCAGGTCCACGATCATCACATCAAATTTGGAGGCGGATGCGCCTGTCACACCCAACGTGGTCGGCACATGAGAAGGGTCTTGGACCACGTGCTGGATGAGTTTGTTCATCAAGACACGGGCGGTGATGGCTGCTAATTGCTGGGCTGTAAGTTTGCCGTAAATGTGGTATTGCTTGGCGGTGCGCACAGCGCTGATGCCTGTTACTCCCAGATCGCGGATGCCTTTGATGGTGGAGGCTTCAACAGGGTCCATCACGCCGGGGTTATACGCGATCTCAACGACATGATGGTCAGCTGACTGCAGGGGGAGCTTCAGGTCAAAGCTGTATTGTTCAACGATGGGGTCGACCAGGAGCTCATCGCCGATGCGCTTGATCTCATCGCGGCTGATCGGACCTTCCAGCAGAAAGACAGACACCACGCGCACCTGGGAGACTTCACCCAGCCCCAAATCGGTGATATCACGGGCAATGGACCGTCCAATAGGATCAATGATCCCGTCTTTTTGTTTGACTTCAACACGCCATATCATTGGGAAACTCTGCGTAATACTTCCTGATAGGCCTCTTCGATATTGCCCAGATCACGGCGGAAACGGTCTTTGTCCAGCTTGTTGCCCGTACCGACTTCCCACAACCGGCAGGTGTCAGGAGAGATCTCATCAGCCAGGATAATGGATTTCTGGATGCGGCCGAATTCTATTTTAAAATCGATCAACTCTATCTTCAGGTTCAAAAAAAACTTTTTTAAAACTTCATTGATCTTGAAGGCCAAGGCGGTGATCTTTTTGACTTCCTCATCCGTGGCAAAATTCAAGGCGCGGATATGGTATTCATTGACCTGTGGATCGCCCAGGGCATCGTTCTTGTAACAGAACTCCAGCGTCGGGCAAGATAAATTGGCGCCTTCAGACAAGCCCAGCAAACGGCACAAGGAACCTGCCGCGCGGTTGCGGACAATGACCTCCAGAGGGACGATCTCGACGCGCTTGACCAACATCTCGCGGTCATTCAACCATTCAACGAAATGGGTCTCAATGCCCTGCTTTTTCAAATGCTCAAAGACCTTGGTGGCGATGCCGTTATTCATGATGCCCTTTTCGGCAATGGTGCCGCGCTTTTGGGCATTAAAAGCTGTCGCGTCATCTTTGAAATATTGGATCAGCAAGGCCGGGTCCTCGGTGGTGTAGAGGATCTTGGCCTTGCCTTCGTATATTTTCTCTAATTTCTGCATATCTCCCTTATTTTATGCCTGCCTGTTTGAATATTTTATCACGATGACGGATGTAATATTTGATGTCAAAGCAAGCGTTGATCTCATTTTGCGATAGGTACTTGCGTACCCGGCGGTCCCGGAACAGCACATCTTTGAATTCCGTGCTTTCCTGCCAGACCTGCATGGCCGCTGCCTGGATGATCTCATAAGCGGCGTCACGTGTCAGGCCTTTTTTCATCAATTCCAAAAGGATGCGCTGTGAATAGATAAGCCCGCGGGTCTTGGAAAGGTTGGCGATCATGTTCTTGGGATAGACCAGAAGCCCCTCGATGATCGGGATGAATTTATTGAGCATGTAATTAAGCGCGATCGTTGAATCGGGCAAAATGACGCGTTCCGCCGAGGAATGGCTGATATCGCGTTCATGCCAAAGGTTCATGTTCTCTAAAGCAACGATGGAATTGGCACGCAGGATGCGTGATAGACCGCAAATGCGCTCGCAGGTCACCGGATTGCGTTTATGCGGCATGGCGGATGAACCGATCTGCCCTTTAAAGAACGGCTCTTCGACCTCCAGCAGCTCTGTTTTTTGCAAAGCCCTGATCTCTGTCGCGAACTTTTCCAACGAAGAACCGATGATGGCCAGGACCATCACATAATGCGCGTGCGGATCACGCTGGATGATCTGGGTGGCCACATTCGCCGGCTTTAAATTCAATTGCTGGCAAACATACTCTTCCACCGACGGGTCAATATTGGCATAAGTACCCACCGCGCCCGATAACTTACCGTAACGCATGCCTTCGACAGCCGCTTGCAGGCGCTCCAGATTACGGTTCATCTCGTCAAACCAGATGGCCATCTTCAAACCAAAGGTCGTAGGCTCCGCGTGCACGCCGTGGGTGCGGGCGATGCATACGGCATCTTTATATTTCTTGGCCTTGTCTTTAAGGGCCGCTGACAATTTTTTAACGTCAGCCACTAAAATTTCACCCGCTTCCACGCATTGCAAGGACAGGGAGGTGTCCAATAAGTCCGACGATGTCATTCCCATATGCAGGTACTGGGCTTCCGGCCCTAAACTTTGGCCGACGCTTTGGATAAAAGCCACCACGTCATGCTTGGTGCGCTCTTCAAGACGGCGCACTTCTTCCAGATCAAATTTGGCATTCTTGCGGATCTTGTCCATCGCGGCTTTAGGGATAACACCTAACTTGGTCATGGCTTCGCAAGATAACACTTCGATCTTAAGCATAATTTCCATCTTATGCTCATCAGACCAAATACGGCTCATTTTAGAAAGGGAATAACGATCGATCATGGACTCTCCTTAAACTTAATACTGGTAAGCATTTAAAAATTGTTTGCACATTTTTGACAGGACCCTTAAAAGTGGAATCACTATAGCAGAGAAAATTTCTATGGTCAACTTAAAAAAGCTATCAAGAACATAACATGCTGATATATATATACTTACAAATTATTCATGAGACCCTTGCTTGAGCTCTGGAAGTATGATAAACTATCGCCCATGATTGAGCAAATACGAAAAAATATAGATAAAAGCCTGGCCTCATTTCTCGACACGGTCAAGAAAGATTATAAGCTGCATTTGGTCTCGCCTTTATTGTTTGAAAGTATCCGTGAATTCACCCTGCGGGAAGGCAAGCGCCTGCGGCCCCTGCTTTTGGTCCTGACCTACAAAGGCTACGCGCCCGCGTCCAAGAAAATTTCCCGTAAATTATATAACGCTTCCACCTGCATGGAATTTCTGCATAATTTCATGTTGATCCATGACGATATCATCGACCGCTCGGACCTGCGCCGCGGCAAGCCCACCATGCACAAGATCCTGGAGCGCACGGTCAAGACCAAGGACCCTGCCAAGCTGGGTATTGACCTGGGTATTATCGCCGGAGACATCGTCTATGCTTTGGCCATCGATGCTTTTCTGTCCATCGATGAGCCATCCGAACGCAAAGAGCGCGCGCTCAAATACTTTATCCAAACCGCGGCCTTTACCGCCATGGGCGAGTTCATCGACACTGTCAGCGGGGTCAAACGCGTCGAAGATGTCGATGAAAAAGAAGTTTTCCTTAACTACACGCTTAAGACCGCGCGTTACACTTTTGACTGCCCCATGGTCACCGGGGCCATCCTCGCCGGTGCTAAAGACACGGAGATCAAAAAGATCTCGCGCTTCGGCATCCTCATCGGCCAGGCGTTCCAGGTGCAGGATGATATCATCGGGATCTTTGAGACGGAAGCCAATATCGGAAAGTCCATCCTTAGCGATCTGGCGGAAGGCAAGAAAACGCTCCTTGTGACCCACGCCTTCAGCGTCCTGCGGGGAGATGCTAAAAAAGAATTCCTGGATATCTTCACTAAAAAGACCAAGACCCTCAAAGACCTGGAAACCGTTAAAACGATATTTGTGAAAACCAAAAGCTTGGACTACGCGCTTGAAGCCATCCATGTACGCCTGAATGAAGCGCAAAAGATCCTGAACAGTTTGAAGATGAATGAAGAATACCGCAGCCTGCTTGAAGCCTCCCTGTTAAAGCTCTTCAGCCACTCGCAACGGATCGCACTCTCATACCGAGTACTCCCGTAGGTCGCCGCACTAAATTAATCGGCTGGATAACGCATCCAAGACCAGCCGGCCCTGGTCGGTGGTCCTTAAATTGCGGTTCTCAAGCAATAAAAAACCGTCCTTGATCCACGTTTGGACAAGCTCTACCTTGCCGGAAGGGACCTGGTCCCACGGGACCCCTTCATTCATCCTTAGACCAAACAATACTTTTTCCATTGATAGCTGGTCATCCGTCAGGTCTTCAAAACCTTCTATGGCCTGACCCTCAGTGCTGATCCGCTGCATGTAATTTTGTAAATTCGATGTGTTCCAGTAACGCCGACGGCCGGTAAACCCGTGAGCCCCCACCCCCAAACCGATATAAGGCGCCCCAAGCCAGTAATTCCTGTTATGCCTTGATCCAAATCCAGGCCTGGAGAAATTACTTATTTCATACTGCTTAAAACCATACTCATTTAAAATACGTGCGATCATCAGATAATGTTCTGCTAACTTTTCATCATCATCTAATTTCATCTGTGTTGCATGAAAACGGCTGTTAGGTTCAATGGTCAACGTATACAAAGACAAATGCTCACTGCCCAACAATGAAACGGCGCGTGTGTCTTCTTCCAATTCCTCTTTTGTCTGGCCCGGAAACGCATACATGAGATCCAAATTGATATTGCTGATGCCTGCTTCGCGTAAAACATAATACGCATTTTTTGCCATGGACGCATCATGGCCTCTGCCTAAGAATTTTAAATAGCGGTCATCCATTGATTGCACGCCAAGGCTCACACGGTCAAATCCCTGCGCCTTTAAAAACCGCGCCTTCGCATGATCGATACTTTCAGGATTTGCTTCAATGGTGATCTCCATGTCATTTTGAAATGAAAAATTTTTCCTGATCGCATCCATTAAAATATCAAGATGACCTTCATCCAGCATGCTGGGCGTGCCGCCGCCAAGATAAATGGTTTTGATGCTCTGTCCTTCGTATCTTTTCATTTCATGGACAAGGGCTTTCACATATTCTTCCCGTCGATGTTCTTGCCCGACGGCTATCACGAATGAACAGAACAGGCATTTGCGGCTGCAGAAGGGAATATGGATGTATAATGATGAGTGATCCATGAGAGATTTATAAAAAATTATAAAAAAGATTTTTGCATATAAACGATTTAGTGGTAATATCTTAGTAACAAATCAATCTTTAAGAAAGGAGCTACACATGGCTACCAAGAAAAAAGCAAAAAAGAAAACAGCTAAGAAGAAATAACCGCTGTTTTTCATGCATTTTCATAAAACCCTTTGATTGATTACCTCAGAGGGTTTTATGTTTATACCCTCTTTACCGGGTACTCCTTACGGTCGTAAAAGATCCCCACGAAAAAGATCCCCAACTCATACAGAAGGACCAGCGGAACAGCTAATAGCAGCATTGACATGATGTCCGGCGGGGCTATCAGGGCCGCAATGATCAAAATAATAATGACGGCATGCCGCCTCATCTGACGCAAATACTCCGGGGACGCAATGCCGATCTTCGCCAGAAAAGCCAGGATCAACGGAAGTTCAAAAGCCACACCAAAAGCCACGATCATGTGCCCCAAGAACCCCAAATAATTCTTTACAGTGACCATCGGTATCAAATACTCCGATGAAAAGCTCATGAGGAATTTGTAGGCCCTGGGCACGGCCAGGAAATACGCGAACGCCCCTCCCGCTAAAAAAAATAATAATGACAGGGGTGCAAAAATCAAAACAAATTTTTTCTCTGAGGGTTTAAGCGCCCCTCCCACAAATGCCCATATCTGATAAACAATGACCGGTGAGGCAAAAAATAAGGCCATGAGGGAGCCGACCATCATGGTGGCTGAGAACGCTTCGCCGGGTGAGGTGAAGATCAAATGGCCTGCAGGGGCTATTAAGACAGGGATGAGTTTGCCTATAAAACCGTAACAAAGACAAAAGGCAAGAACAAAAGCGCCCGCGGATTTGATCAACCGCGAGCGCAATTCTTCGATATGCTTAAAAAAAGATTGAAAAAGAGAATTTAAACTCACTTGGGGCTTGCTTCAGACTCGATGGGCTTTTTGATCTCTTCTTCCGTCTCGCGCATGTTCTTTTTGAATTCACGGATGGCACGGCCAAGGGCAGCACCAACCTCAGGTAATTTCTGCGCGCCAAAAAGCAGAATGAATATCGCTAAAATCAAGATCAACTCGGGCATACGACCCATAAAAACTCTCCTTTTAGGACCCCGCAGCTTGCCTGCCCCGCAGGATGCGGGGGCCACTAACGGCATGCGGGACTTTAAATACAGGGTTAACAACTGCCTTTATTGTATAAGGGATGAGTTAAAGCGACAAGAGAAATTTATTCCGATAACCGGATGATGATTCCTTTCTTGCGGGCACGGGTGTAGGCATGACCTAAAAAGCGTAAAGAAAGGATAATATAGAGAAGGGTCAGGGCAAAACCGGTGAGCAACGGATACGGTGTATGGGCCTTAAAGCCGTAAGACTGGCGAAAGAATTCCAGAAAATGCGTGATAGGCACCATTAAAGCCAAATACTGAAAAAATTTAGGCAGTGTATCCACCGGGTAATACATGCCGCAAAGGATCATGAACAATTGGGCGAACATCCAGGCGGTGATCTCCACTTTTTGACCGAAGGACAAAATAAGGATATTGACCAGGATACCTAAAATAAACGCACAGGAAAAAAGCCCGGATAAGAATAATACCGTTGTAAAAACCCCCGGTAAATGAAAACCAAAACCCCAAGAGGCGGCACAGGTCAAAAGCACAAAAGCAATAAATCCCCTCACCATACCGATCACCAAAGTACCGGCCACCCCTTCAGAAATACCGACCGGGGTTAATAAGGTGTGTTTCAGGCTTTTCGACCATAATTCATAAAGTACGGTATACCCGACATCCAGCTGGGTGATCTGCAAAACGCCCGCGGCCAGGGTCCCGGTCATCACAAAGCCTAAGGTCTCAGGGCCTAATTGAATGAATTTGGCCATAAGCCCGATGGAGATCAACGAGATCATCGGCCAAAAGAACACATCCGTCATCACAAATAAATTACGGCGTGCAAAAATAGAACTGCGCATTGTAAAAGCAAAAGCCCGGTTGAGCCATGCCTGCCATCCGCCGCTTGGGGGAATGGGTAAAATTTTAGTGGTGGATGTATTTGGATTTCCGCTTTCGCGGAAATGACATATCTTTTCTTCTTTTTGATGGGCTAATTGGATGAATATTTTTTCCAGGTCATCTGTATGATGCAGGCGTTTGAGCTCATCCACCGCGGCTAACTTGATAATGCGCCCCTTTTGGATGAACGCGACCCTTTCGCACATGCTCTCGACCTCATCCATGTTGTGGCTGGTCAAAAGCACCGTCATTTTGCGCTTGCGCAGGATATCCAGCACTATCTCACGGGTTTTTAAAGACACATCCGGATCAAGGCCGATAGTAGGCTCATCTAAAAACAATATCTTCGGATCATTGATCAGTGATTTGGCCAGGGACAGCCGCTGCTTGGTGCCTGAGGATAATTGATCAAAGGAACGCTTGGCATAGGACTGCAGATCGAACAGGGCCGTGACTTCATCCACCTTACGCTGTAACGGATCTCCCCGCAAGCCATAAAGGCGTCCGTAAAATTTAAGGTTTTCCTCAACGGTCAGGCTAAAGGCATAATTAGGATACCCGGAAGACATGTTGATCCAGGAACGCACGGCATTAAAATTTTGAGGGATCGATCTGACCCCAAATATCTCGATCTGGCCCGCATCGGGTAATAATAGAGTAGCCAGGGTATTTAAACAGGTGGTCTTGCCCGCGCCATTGGGGCCTAAAATACCTAAAATCTCCCCTTCACGCACCTCCAGGTCCAAATGATCCAAAGCTTTGATGACTCCCTTGCTTTGGGTATCATGATATGTCTTACATAAACCGCGCGCGGCCAAAACAATTTCAAAATATTTTTTTGTATCGCTCATAACCTATTGCGGCACATACACCTATGCCATACCTATAAATTTGCAATTTTAAATAATTAGTTGTATAATAAAGATGTACTAACGGAGGGTTCAAAGGATAGCGAAAGCAATTCTAAGGCCTATCCCCTTACAAAACCTACGGCGGAAACCACCGTGGGTTTTGCGTTTTTATAGCTTTCCCAGCAATGCGAACATTTTCTTCTTGTATGCTTCCACACCCGGCTGATCAAAAGGATTGACCCCCAGGATATATCCGGAAATCCCGCAGGCTTTCTCAAAAAAATAATATAGATGCCCCAGATGCATGGTATCAGCCTTGCATAAGGTGATGGTCATGTTCGGCACTCCGCCTTCAAAATGCGCCGCAGAGGTGCCTTCATACGCTTTTTTATTCACAAAATCAAAACCCTTACCCGCGACATAATTGAACCCGTCCAGGTCTTCCTTGTCTTGCGGGATGATCACGTCATGATGGGGTTTATCGATCTGCAGGAAAGTCTCGAACACTGTGCGCTCAGCCTCCTGCATCCATTGGCCCATTGAATGAAGATCGGTTGACATGATGAGGGATGCCGGAAAAATACCTTTGCCCTGTTTGCCTTCGCTCTCGCCAAAAAGCTGCTTGAACCACTCCGCCACATAATAAACATTAGGATAAAAAGAAGAGAGCACTTCGATCTTCTTGCCCTTGGCATAGAGGATATTGCGCAAGGCCGCGTAACGGTAGCAGGTGTTCTTATCCAGGTCACAAACAGCGTATTCCGCCTGGGCTTTCCGGGCGCCATCCACCAAACTCTGGATGTCCACCCCTGCCAGGGCCAAGGGCACAAGTCCCACCGGGGTCAAGATCGAAAAACGGCCGCCCACATCATCGGGGATCACAAACAACTTATACCCTTCCTTATCAGCGATCTTGCGCAGAGCCCCTTTTTTTTCGTCAGTAACACAGATGATGCGCTTTTTTAATTCTTCGCCCTGGTATTTGCTTTCCAAAAGTTTTTTGATCACCCGAAAGGCAATGGCAGGCTCGGTCGTGGTCCCGGATTTGGAAATAACGACCACGGTAATACGCTTATCTTTAAGGACCGCCAGCAGCTGATGCAAATAATCGCTGCTGATGGTATGCCCCGCGTAGTAAACCGGCAATTTCCCGACGCCTAAAAAATCAACGGTGGCACGGATGCCCAAATAAGATCCCCCGATACCGATGGAAACGATGCAGTCGGAATTCTTGTGCACTTCACCGGCTAAAGAAGATATTTCTTTGATCAATGTATCCGGGATACGGGAAGGCAGGTCAAGCCAGCCGGTAAATTCTGCGCCCAGGCCTTTGGCATTATGTAAATTATCATGGGCGAGGCGCACCGAGGGAAGGATCTGCTCAAGTTCACTGGCTGATACAAAGCCCTTAAGATGATCTGTATTAAGGGAGATCATATCTTGGTCGGGGCATCTGGGGCTGCGGGTTCAGTATTGGGCACAGGCGCTATGGCATCTTTGGCAGCATCGTCCTTGTTCGCAAAAGATGCTCTATCGCCGTATTCATAGTGGCTGATCAAATTACCATGGGTATAATGTTCTTCCGCTATCACACTTCCATCTTCGGCATAGGTAGTAGCGGCGTCTTCGAGCAAACCATGCTGGTACTCCATCGACTGCTTGACGATCCCATTCTTATAAAAAATGGTCTTTGTCCCTTCTAATCTGCCCTTACTATAGTGCTCACGGCTTTTGATCTCACCGGTATCATAATAATGCACGCTCATCCCCTCAAGGTCATTATCCGCATAATTGGCTTCATGCTCCAGGCCGCCGCTTTCAAAATAAGACTTGTCATCCCCCTCGCGCAAGCCGTCTGAATAATGCAGCAATTCTTTCAGGGCGCCGGAGGTATAAAAGATCTTCATCGGGCCGTCAAGCCTGTAGTTCTGATAATTTTCTTCCCGCAATAGATTCCCATTGCGGTCATAGACATGCCACACCCCTTGGACCGGGGCCTGTGTCCCTCTGGACTGTTCATAGATACGGGCAGGGTTGACTGACTGGGCAAAGGATACGGTCGAGGCGCTCATCAATAATACCAGCAGGCCAAAAATAATTTTCATGGGGTAGTTCTCCTAAATAATTTCAGCCAAAGCTAACGCTTCATCAGGGCAAGGCAACGCTTCGTCGATAACAGCCCCTCCCAGGACCACATCACCTTCATAAAAAACAACTGACTGGCCGGGGGTGACAGACTTTTGCGGTCCTGCGAATTCAACACGCACCGTGTCTTTATCCACCGGTGTTAAGTAAGCTTTGACTTCAGGAGAATTATAACGGATTCTGGCGCTGACTTCTATGGTTTCTTGAGGAATTTCTATGCTCACCCAATTCATGCCGCTGGCCTTCAAACCACCGGAATACAGCCGCCTCAGATCACCGATATGCACAGAATTAGCCGCGCGGTCCATTTTGTAGACATAAACCGGATAACCCATGGCCAACCCTAATTTATCACGCTGGCCGATGGTGTAATTCGCCAAACCTTTGTGCTGGCCTATGACCTTGCCGTTCTCATCCACGAACGGCCCCGGGGTCATCGCTTCAGCACCCACCCGGTTTTCAATGAATTTCTTATACCCGCTGGCAGGAACAAAACAAATGTCCTGGCTTTCGGGTTTGTCAGCGGTATTGAGGTTGAATTTATGGGCAAGGGCGCGCACTTCGACCTTGGTCATACCGCCGAGCGGGAACATCACCGACGGCAATGTTTCCTTTTTCATGCTGCATAAAAAGTATGACTGGTCTTTTTTAGGATCAACGGCTTTTTTTAATTCATGGCAATTACGCCCTGTGTTAAATTCTATCTTGCCGTAATGGCCCGTTGCTAAATATTCGGCGCCCAGGGCTTTGACCTTTTGATAAAGGGTACCGAACTTCAAATGCTGGTTGCAGCGGACACAGGGATTGGGTGTGCGGCCGTTCAAATACTCATCGGTAAAATTATCAATGATGTAGGTGTTGATATCGTGGGCGAAATTAAACACATAATGCGGGATATCAAGGATGTCGGCCGCGCGCTTGGCGTCGGCAATGCCGTCAATGCCGCAGCAGGAAGCCTTGCCGTCATTGTGCGTGATATTAAAGCACATGGTCACCCCGATGGTGTTATAGCCGGCTTCTTTGATCAGCCCTGCCACCACCGAGGAATCGACTCCGCCGCTCATGGCGACGTATACTGTTATGTCTTTGTTATTCTTCATATCTATATTGCGGGTCCTGTCTCGGACTTGCTGTTAAGGTGCTCCTATCCGAGCCACCCGCCGCAATTTTAACTTTGTGTCATTACAAAATCTCTTCAATCGCCCTGTACGTTGCCATCAGCAGGAAGTCCAGTTCTTTGATGGTTATGCTCAACGTGGGCATGAGCACGATCACATTGCCTAAGGGCCTTAGGATGACGCCGTATTTGCGTACGCGCTGACAAACTTGGGCGCCTATGCGGTCTTCTGAGCGGCCTTTGAGCTCTATGCCGGCCATGAATCCCCTCTGGCGCACGTCGGCGACAGAAGGGAGATTATAAAACATTTTAAGCTTTTTCGCCAAGAATTTTATCTTGGGGGCCAGTTTGGCTAAAGTGCGCTCTTTTTGAAAAATGTCGAGATTGGCCAG
>Ga0207034_1016_pt1 | contig 34378 bp, 30 predicted proteins | sample Alteio_BWMinCont_36_FD_153269 | JGI IMG/M metagenome (GOLD analysis project Ga0207034, IMG submission 153269) | Enriched cells from forest soil in Barre Woods Harvard Forest LTER site, Petersham, Massachusetts, United States -... | ecosystem: Environmental > Terrestrial > Soil > Temperate forest >...
CGCGACCTCCGTGGGTTCAATTGAAATTTGACTCAAACCTATACGGACTTTCCCTTGGTTAAGGAACTACCATGCGGGTAAACGGGTAAACATACGCTTGAAGCAAAACTAGCAGCCCCATGAGCACGGCCAGCGCCAGGCTGTGGAAAAATACATACCGCAAGATACTGCCTTCATGACCATACCAATTGGTCGCCGTGCTGGCCACCACGATGCTTTGGGCGTCGACCATTTTTCCCATGACCCCACCGGAGCTATTGGCCGCCGTCATGAGTATGGGGCTTAGGCCCGTCTGCTCGGCAGTGATCCGCTGCAAGCTCCCAAAGAGCACGTTGGAGGCCGTGTCAGAGCCGGTCAGAGCGACGCCCAGCCAACCGAGTAGTGTGCCGAAAAAAGGGTAAAGCGAGCCGGTTCGAGCCAGGGCCAGGCCGAGCGTGGCATCTGCCCCTGAGTATTTGGTCAAGGTGCCCAGCGCGAGCATGGCGGCAATGGTCAGCAGCGAGAAGCGGATTCGCCAAAAGCTCTCGAGGTAGATTCGGGCGAGGCCTCGCGGAGTGAATCCCATCACCCCACCGGCGGCGAGGGCAGCCAGAAAAATTCCAGTCCCAGTCGCTGAAAGGAGGTTGAACCTGAACTGAGCCGGCTCCGGCTTGGCTCCCTCAAGTGCTACGGGTGGTACACGCTGGACGATATTGTGCAGCCAAGGCATGGTTATGGTCGGGGCGAATAACCGGTCCAGATTCCGTTTAACCGGTGGCAAGCCCCAAATCAAAATGAACGCGGTGAGGATCAACCACGGCGACCATGCACGGATCCTCTCTTGAGGGGACCAACTTCGCGGGCGGGATTGTTCCAACACAGGCTCGCCGGCTGGCCCGCTGCCGGTTGGTTCGCGATCCGATGTTTCCGTCGGGAACGGCGCCGGCTGCCACCATCGCAGCAGGCTGAGCAGGGCTCCGATGGAGCAGGTACCCGAAAGCGTATCCACCAGCCACGGCCCATGCAGATTTGAAACCAGAAACTGCGGCACCGCAAAGGCCAAACCTGCCGTTAAGGCTGCCGGCCACACTCCCCACATCGCGCGCCAGCCGGCAAAAGCCGCCACTGCCCAAAAAGGAATCAAAAGCGAAAAAAACGGCAACTGCCGGCCGACCATTGCCGAAATTCTTAATGCATCCAATCCGGTCACTTGTTCCAGGGTCGTGATGGGAATTCCCAGCGAACCAAAGGCAACCGGCGCGGTGTTTGCGATCAGGGCGAGACCGGAGGCATGCAAGGGTTTGAAGCCCAGCTGGATCAAAATCGCCGCTGTAATCGCTACCGGAGCACCGAAACCGGCAACGCCTTCGATGAACGCTCCGAAAGAAAAAGCGATTAAAATGACCTGGATTCGCGGGTCGGGAGCGACCCGGGCAAGGTTGTCTCGCAAGATATCGAACAGCCCTTGTTTGACGGTCAGTTGGTAGAGAAAAATGATGTTCAGAACGATCCAGCCGATCGGGAAGAGGCCAAAGGCTGCTCCGTAAATCGTGGTCGCCGCAAGAGCCTTGCCCGGCATGTGGAATACCGCCGCCGCGATGATAGCCGCAATCCCTAAACCCATTAATGCCGCGGCATGAATCCGAACGCGGAACGCCGCGATCGAGCCTAACAAAACCACCACCGGCACGGCAGCTACCAGCGTAGAAAGCACCGGGCTCTTCAGCGGGTCATAGTTTTGCGACCACACGGCTAAGGCACACAGTTATGCCACCAGTTCAAGAACCGTGCGTTGCCGCTTTGGACCGGCAGCGCAATGAACTCCGGGGTGTCGTAGGGGTGTTTGGCTGTGATCAACCTCTCCAGCGCGGCTAACCGATGTGCCGTGGTTTTCACGAGCAAGAGGACTTCGGTCGCATGCTCAAGCTTGTTTTGCCATCGATAGTGCGATTCGATTTTTGGGACCAAATTAACGCAGGCCGCCAGTCGCGCCTCAAGCGCCGCGCGAGCCAGCCGCCGAGCGGTTTTCAGATCCGGCGCGGTCACCATGACCAGGGCGAATTTCCGGGCCGATTTCATGGTTCGATGGTTCTACCGTGGTGTGACCTTCGGCCAGTTCAGGGGGACGCCTTGCCCGGAAAGCAGATTTTGCAGGCTCTTCAGTTGCCCGGCGCTGCCGCGTACGGCTCGAGGCACAGTCTTTTTCTGAATGCAGAAGGCTGCCAGCGTGCCGGCGGCTTCACCGATATTCCACTCGACCGGGTGCAGCCGGTAACAGCCGTTGCTGATGTGAGTGACTCCCAGGTTTTTGCACGCCGGCAGCAGGTTTTCCACTCGCTGAGGAATCAGCGAGCCCAGCGGAATTTGAAAGGGGACAGAGCTGATGTCGATGTAGTTTTGCCCCCCGGTGGTCGGATGTAAATCGATTCGGTAACTGCCGATTCCCACAGAATCGTTGAAGCTCGCCGCCTGGACGTCCTCCCGCCGGCCGCCGGTCTCTTTAAGCCGATAATCAGTCGATATGTGCTGTTCGAGGACCGTAAACTCAGCCCTGATTCGGCGGCTTTCGCGAATGTAGGGGTATTTTGCCAAGCCATCTTCCGTGTCGACAATGTCAGGGCGCAACCGCAATCCTTTCCAGCCGGTGCTTCCGTCGGGGCGCGGTGCCTCCGTTTGCATCCAATAGAACCACGAGAGGCTGAGTTGTTTGGCGCGCGCGAGATGTTGAGCCGCCTCGGCGCTTGGAACCTCGCAAAGGTTGCCCAGCAAATAATCGTTTTGCGGCCAGTTTACCAATGAAATGTCGCCGCGATACGTTCGCGGAACAAACTGTGAACGGTCGGCGATCCGGCGGTAGACCCACAATCCAGTCCCGTTTTCCGGATCCGTACCGACTGTTTTTGGTTTGAGCGTGACTGGGTCAGAGTATTCCCACGAAAAGAGCCGGCCGGGCCAGGCGGGTTTCAACGGGGGCACAAAATCCCGCCAGAAGGTGTATGCATCCGGCCGTTGGATGGTGTGGTCCTCGCCGGCGAGATAATCCATCGCAAAACAGCATGTAAAAGCCTGCATGTTCCGGGGCGCTGCTTCGCTGGGCGCATGCGGTTCGCCGGTTTCTTTCTGCGATTCGGCGCCCGTGACGTACTCCGTTTTGGTCAAGGGCAAAAGGTCCCCCAGTTCCGTGGCATCGATGAACAGGGGCGCGCGCAGCACCAGCTCACGCTCGGATTCCTGGCTGCGCACCCTTACAGCTTCGACACGGTCTGCGTTCACCACGGCGTCGACCGCTTGATGCCGCAGGAGCCGCAGCACCTGCTGGCCGGCGATCAGGGGTGCGAAGAGGTCCTCGAGCACCGCCAGAGCGACCCGCGGCTCGTGGCACAGGCGCGACACATTGCCGTTGCCCGGATTCAGATTGGGCCGGGCTCGGGCTTCGGCGGTCAGCGGGTAATTGCGGAGATAGTAATCACGAATCCGGCGCCGCAGATCGAGAAAGCTGCGGGTTGCTCCGAAGGTTTCGATCCAGGGATTCTCATCCGGCGGCACCGCCTGCGAAGTCAGCTGCCCCCCAATCCAGTCCGTCTCTTCGGTCAGAATCACTCGCAAGCCGTTGCGCGCGGCCGCCAGCGCCGCGGCGCAGCCGCCCAGACCGCCACCGATGATCACCACATCCGCCGCCAGTTCCTTGGGGGGGCTTGTTCTTAGCGATGTTTTTTCGCGTTCGCTCGCTGCGAAACCTGGAGCGCCGGCCAAACTCGGAGCCGCGAGACCCAGCGCTTTCAGAAACGAACGACGGCGTAACTTGCTTTCAACGTTCATGGATGTCGCACTGGGCGCGTCAGTGTGTTGATAAATCGGAATGTGGCGGTCCGCCCTCCCTTGAGCAAGGGTTTTTCAAAGAACCGCGAGCCTCTCCGCCGGCTCTTCCTTAAACGTCCTCGCCTAACTCAACGTTCCAATAGGCGAGGTCGATGAAGTGCTTCCAACTGTCGTGGTGATGAAGACTGAAGTTGATCTGCACGAACGGACGCCACTTCGGTCGCTTGGGCTTGCGAATGAGGTGCATCCCGGCTTCCTGCGGTGTGCGGTTGGCCTTGAGCGTGTTGCACTCGATGCAGGAGCAAGCGATGTTTTCCCAGGTGGTCGGACCGCCCCGATCCCGCGGAATTACGTGATCCAGGTTGAGATCTTTCCGGTCGCAAGTCTTGCCGCAATACTGACACGTGTTTTTGTCTCGTTCGAAAATGTTATGCCGGGTGAACTTAACCTCTTTCTTGGGCAAATGATCGTAAACCAGCAGGAGGATCACCCGCGGCACCCGGATGCGGAAGGATATGGTGCGGACGCATTCCGGGCTGGGTTCCTGCCCGGAAAAATGCTGCCACTCGGTGAAATTATAAGTCTGGAAAGAGCCGTCGTTTCGGTTGAGTACGGCTTGTGCGTGGCCCTGAAACAGAAGTGTCAGCGCCCGCCGCGCGGTGCATACATTGACCGCTTGCCACAAACGATTCAACACAAGCACGTGTTGGTTCAGCATTGCGTTCATTTCCGATCCAACTGCCGCCAAGCTACACAAAGCCCTCTGGTGTGTCAACGCACGCGAATCAGCCGCAACGAGATAAGACCCAGGCCTATACGAACTTGCCGGGATTCAAGATGCCGGTCGGGTCGAGCGCCCGTTTGAAGGTGCGATGCAGATCGCGCGCCTCTTTCGATAGCGCCTTCGGCCACCACCTCTGTTTGGCCAGGCCGATGCCGTGTTCGCCGGTGATTGCTCCGCCCCATGCGATCACCTGTGCGAACAATTCATCCAGAGCGGCCTCGCTCCGCTTTTTGGCCCCTGGCCTGGTGAGGTCGACCATCACATTCGTGTGGATGTTGCCGTCGCCGGCATGGCCGAAGCACGCGATGGTCAGCCCGTGCTTGCGCTGCAGCCGTGTCGTGAACGCAAAAAGCTCTTCGAGCCGGCCGCGAGGCACAACGATATCTTCATTAAGCTTGGTCAGGCCGGTGTCGCGCAAGCCATAGGAAAACTCACGGCGTACCTGCCAAACTTTCTCCGCGTGTTTCGCTCCGAGGGCGGTTTGGACGAAGAGCGGCTTTTGCGGCGCAAGCAACCTTCGCAGCTGCCGCATCTCCTCGCGCACCGACCGCCCCTGGCCATCCAGTTCGACAATCAAATGCGCCTTCGGACGCTGAAATGAGGATCGCCCCGCGCCGCGGACTGACATTTTAGCAAGCCTGGGGTCAAGGGCGGAGAGCCGAAGCCTTACGGCGGCAGGATCTCCACCCGCAACCTTCGCTTCTCGGGCGACTCTTTTATACGCCGCCTCCAACGTGTAGGCATCGGCGAGCTCGAGCGCAGCAGGAAGAAAACCGTGTTCCAGAATCGACTGAAGCGAACGCACCGCAGCGCGCATGGAGGCAAAGCCGGCCGCCAGGCATGCGCGATAGGGAGGCAGCGGCAGCAATTTCACGGTCGCCTCGGTGACAATTCCCAATAAACCTTCGGAGCCGACAAATAGGCGATGCAGGTCGAATCCGGTCTTGTTCTTGTGCGTCCGGCCTCCAAGGCGAACCACCGTGCCATCGGCCAGGACCACCTCGAGCCCAAGGATATAATCGCGCGTCACGCCGTACTTGAGGCAACGTGGGCCGCCGGCGTTGGTCGCAATATTTCCGCCTATGAACGTGTCCTTCTTGCTGGCCGGATCAGGCGGATAAAAAAGCCCGAGCTTCTCGACTTCGTCCTGCAGTTTCTGGGTGATAACACCGGGTTGAACCACCGCAACAAAATCAGCCGCATTGATCTCCAGAATGCGATTCATCCGCGCCAGCGACAGGACGATCCCCCCGCGTATGGGCACGCAGCCTCCAACATAGCCATGACCCGAGCCTCGCGGTGTGACCGGAATCCGATAACGTCGCGCAAAGCGCAGAAGGGTTGCGACCGATTTCGTGCTCCGCGGCAGCGCCACGGCCTCAGGCACGTGTGTGGCAAACCATTTGTCGCCGGCATGCGCCTGACGCACGGCGGCCTCCAAACTCAGCTCCCCGGCAGGAAGCAGTCGCCGCAGTTTCAACAGAGGTTGCATTTCAGTTCAAACGGTTTAGCGGCAGAAAAAATCGGAAGCCATCGCCGAGTTTACCGACGCTAGGACCGCGTGCGACCCCGTGCTCAAGCGGAAGCAGCCACCTGCTGCTTTAAATCGGCGAAGACAATCACCCCCGCGCCCGTCTGATGCAAGGACTGCACCTGGGCCTCGACCTGCTGGCCGATGAACGGTTGCGCCTGGTTGACCACTACCATCGTTCCGTCGGGCAGATAGCCCACTCCCTGAGCCTTTTCCTTTCCTTCGCGGACGATCCGCAGGGAAAGAATCTCCCCTGGCAGCAGCATGCTGCGCATCGATTTTGCCAGGTCGTGCAAGTTGACGAAATTGACCCGCTGCAACTCGGCAATCTTACCCAGGTTGTAATCGTTGGTGTATAGCTTGGCCCCAAGGTTGCGCGCCAGGCGCACCAGTTTGGCATCCACCTCCGGCTCTTCCGGAAAATCGCCGTCATGGATCTTAACCTCATTGCGGGTGTTGCGCTGGATGCGATTGAGCATTTCAAGACCGCGCCGGCCTCGCGCGCGCTTGAGAGCGTCGTGGGAATCAGCGATCTGCTGCAGTTCCTTCAGCACAAAGCGCGGGACCACAATCAAACCCTCGACGAAATTCGCTTCAATCAGGTCGGCAATGCGGCCGTCGATAATGGCACTGGTATCCAGCAGCAACAGGTTGTCAGGCTTATTTTGCGGGGCGAACCGGACGTATGGAATGATCAAGGAAAAATCTTCCTTGTTGCTGCGCATGGCAAGCACGATGCCGATATAACTAAAGGCAAGGAAGAGGCACAAACGAATCAGCCAGCGCTGCTTCTCATCCGCGTTGTCGAATAATCCCGAATGATCCACAAGCACTGATACGACCATGCCCAGGATGAGCCCGAAGGTGGTTGCCGAAAAGGCGCGCAGCGAAAAGCCTTTTAGCATCTCATCAACCGCAATCAGCAGCCAGCCGAAGCCGAACCCAATCGCCATCCCGATCATGCCGCCCAGCGGGGAAGTGACATACTCCTGGCGCACCTGGCTGACGGCATACCCGCCAATGGTGCACATGGCCAAAAAAAGGATTCGGATGACCCAGAGTGCCATAATGAGATTAAACCGCCGGTAGCCCGGGATTCAGGGTTCGGCCGGGTGAGGGGTTGCGGAACCAGCCTTTCGTTGAGGTTGCCCGGCTTCGAGCACGCGCGTCAGTCATGAGGATTTTTTGGTGTGGCCAGGGGCTTCGGCGGCGCCTCTTCGTGGCCCGGTTTGGGCTGTTTGTGCCGCCAAAGCACACCCCAAAGACCCAGTCGGTTCAGGTTGCTCGTGGTGACGCTTAAATTATACACGATCTGCGTTACGTTGGACGCCATTTGCTCGTTTTTGAGCAGGTCCCCTGCCAAACCTTTCCCGGCCTGCACATCGCTCATCAGACTCTTGAGGGATTCACTCGAGGATTCAAGGTTTTTTACCGCCACGCTCAGGTCCGGGCTGTTGGTGGCGACCCAGGTATTAATGCCGGACGCGAACTGGTTCATCTGCTCGGAAAAAAGCACCAGGTTGCTGGTCGAGGCAGTCAGCGAGGTGCCGTTGGTGGTCACGACACTATCAAGGTTATCGACCGTCACCCGCGCCCGTTCCGAAACCTCGCGCAAATTGACCATCGCAATCGAGATATTTGTCAGCGTTTCCGGATTGAGCACCACCTCGCTCACATGCACCAGCGCCTCGTTGAGTTTCTTGACCGTATCATCGATCCGCACGATAAAGCCGCTGGCCGAGCGCGTGAAATCCTGCAGGTTGAACGGCGCTTCGGCCTCGGCTAGGTCGCCGTCTTGAAAGTCGCCATCCTGGTTCCTGGTCGGCATGATGCCCACGTAATTATCGCCGAGAAATCCCGCTTGCTCGATCACAAACCGCGCGTCCTTGTGAATCTCATACTGGCTGTAGATGCGCAGGAAAATAGTCACGTTCGTGCCGCTCGGGGCCAACCGAATGTCGGATACGGTCCCCACCTGCACGCCGGACATCAGCACTGTAGCGCGGACTTTCAACCCGCCCACATTCGTGGCCCGGAGCCGGATCTCATACGTGGGGCGGAAGAATGTGAGCCCTTTGCTGAATTCCAACAACAGGCCGGCCAGCAGTGCCAGGCCGATGAACACAAATAAACCGACTTTCCATTCCAGGCGGGATTTGCTCATAAAAACGGCTGGGGGTTCTCGATTGCGCTTTGAGAGCGGGCACGGATAGTCATTGGAAGCTCGCCCGTCATGTTGCCTTGTTGCTGGCTGTTTCCAACGCCCTGCCCTCGTCTGAGTGTTCTGAAACTCCCTCCACAAATCGCCGGACGACCGGGTCCGTCGAGTTGAAAATCTCGTCGGGGGTCCCGGCGGCGTAAATCTTCTTTCCGTGTAGCATCAAAATCCGCTGACCCAAGCGGCGCGCGCTCCGCATGTCGTGGGTGACCACTACAGAGGTGACGTTCAGCCGGTCCCGCACGCGCAGGATCAGCTTATCAATGCTGTCGGAAGCCATCGGGTCCAGCCCCGTGGTCGGCTCGTCATAGAGCACGATCTCGGGATTATAGACAATCGCGCGAGCTAGCCCCACGCGCTTGCGCATCCCGCCGGACAGCTCAGAGGGGTTCTTGTCCTCGGTTCCCGGCAAATCCACCAGCTCGAGCACGTGCGCGACCCGCGCAGCCACCTCGCTCTCCGGCAAAGACCGATCGCGCCGAAAAGGAAACGCGATATTCTCGGCGACGGTCATCGAGTCAAAGAGCGCGGCGCCTTGAAACAGCATGCCGAAGTTGCGGCGCACCCGGAGCAGTTCGCGCTCGTTAAGCGGCACGATGTCTTCGCCATCGATCTTCACCTGGCCCTCATCCGGCTTGAGCAGGGCAATCAGGTGCTTCAGCAGCACGCTCTTGCCCCCGCCGCTGCGCCCGATGATTACCACCGACTCGCCCTTGTCGATGCAAAAGCTCACGCCATCCAGGATCAAATGGCTGCCGAAGCTCTTGGTAAGGTTGCAAACTTCGATCATTAAAGCGTGTGCATGACCTTTCCCAGCGTCAGCGTGAGGAAAAAATTTGTGATCAGGATGGTAATCGAGGAATACACCACCGCCTCGGTCGTTGCGCGCCCGACTCCCTCGGCCCCCTCCCCGCAGTCCATCCCCTTGTAACAGCCAATCAGCGCCACAATGCCGCCGAAGATGAGCGCCTTAATCAACCCGATGGCCACATCCGAGGTGCCGGTGTACTTCACCATGTTATACCACGAATAGGTCGGGTCGATCCCCAGCAGGTAAACACCCACCAGGTAACCCGCGCAGATGCCCACCGCGATCGATTCCGCCGTGAGCAAGGGGAGGGCGATATGCAGCGCCAGCAGCCGCGGCACCACCAGGTAATCCACCGGGTGCGTCGCCAGCGTGCGTAATGCGTCGATTTGCTCCGTTACTTTCATCGTCCCCAGCTCCGCCGCAAAGGCCGCGCCCACCCGGCCGGCCACCATCAAACCGGTCAGCACCGGCCCCAACTCGCTGCACATGGATACGCTCACGACCGCCAGCGTCGCCGTATCCATCTTCACTTTGTGAAATTGAAAATACGTCTGGGCTCCCAGCACCATCCCGGTAAATGCCCCCGTGATAAGCACCACCGATTGCGATTTCACCCCCACGAAATACGTCTGATACAGCAGGTCCCGCCACGCCACCTTGAAACTGAACAACGAGCATATCGTATCCTTGGTCAGGAGCGTCAAACGTCCCAGCCCTTCCAACCAATTAGAAATCGTCTGACTCCAAAGATACATAGGCATCCGCAAGCTAACAAACCCCGGGCCGCTTGGCTAGTGTCCACCAGATAAGCTCAGATAAGCATTGCGCAGCATCGCCGGCTCTGCTCTTTTTAATCACTGGAACTCCATTCGTTCAAAAAGCGATGGTCGTCGTTTACGTCCATATCCATGTCAAACCCGAGTGGGTGGAAGCTTTTCAGCAGGCCACCCTCGCCAACGCCCGCCAAAGCATCACCGAGCCCGGGATCGCGCGGTTCGATGTCCTCCAGCACGCGGATGACCCGACTCGGTTTGTGCTGGTCGAGGCCTACCGCACGCCGGACGCCCCCACTGCGCACAAGGCCACCCCCCATTACCTGGCCTGGCGCGATGCCGTCGCTCCCATGATGGCCGAGCCCAGGCAAGGCGTTCAGTTCCACAACCTTTTTCCCCAGGACCGGGACTGGTGAATGTGGTGAACACCGATGCGATTTGAATTCGCTACCACGGCTCGGATTGTTTTCGGACTCGGTGTTCTGGAGCAGCTCGGCGCAATCGCCCGGCCGTTCGGCACTCGCGCCCTGGTGGTCACCGGCAAACGTCCGGATCGCTTCAAACGCGCCGCCGCTTTGCTGGCCGATTCCGGCGTCACCTCGGTTGGGTTCCCGGTTGCCGGCGAGCCCGAAATTAAAACTGTCGCCGACGGCGTGGCGCTGGCCAGGCAAAACCGGTGCGACCTCGTCGTCGCGCTCGGCGGCGGCAGCGCCTTGGATTCGGCCAAAGCCATCGCCGCCATGCTCACCAACCCTGGTGAGTTGCTCGATTACCTCGAAGTCATCGGGCGCGGCCAATCGCTGAAAGAGCCTGCCGCCCCGTTCATTGCTATTCCCACCACCGCCGGCACCGGTGCTGAAGTCACTCGCAACGCCGTGCTCGCTTCGCCCCAAAACCGGGTCAAAGTCAGCTTGCGCAGCCCTCTGATGCTGGCCCGGGTCGCCCTCGTGGACCCGCAGCTAACCTTCGACCTGCCGCCGCCTTTGACCATTACCACCGGGCTCGATGCACTCACCCAATTGATCGAGCCCTTTGTCTGTGCCCGTAACAATCCCCTGACCGACGCGCTCTGCCGGGAAGGCATGACCCGCGCCGCTCGCTCTCTGCGCCCTGCCGTCAACGATGGCCGGGACGCCGCTGCGCGCGAGGATATGGCCCTGGCCAGTCTATTCGGTGGCTTGGCCCTCGCCAATGCCGGCCTCGGCGCCGTGCACGGCTTTGCCGGCCCAATCGGCGGGCTGTTCACCGCCCCGCACGGCGCCGTTTGCGCCGCACTCCTCCCGCACGTCACCGCCGCAAACCTCCTCGCTCTGCAACAGCGCATGACCCCGGGCGCCGATACCCTGCGCCGCTACGATCAGGTTGCCCAAATCCTAACAGGCGATCCCCAAGCTGCAGCCCCCGCAGGAGTCGATTGGCTGCAAAACCTGGTCGCTGATCTGCGCGTTCCGAGCCTCGCCTCGTACGGACTCACCCCGGCCCGTATCCCCGACCTGGTCGCCCAGGCCACGCTCGCCAGCAGCATGAAAGCCAATCCGATCTCCCTGACGAGTGAGGAACTAGCGGCGATTCTCCAAGCTGCGCTTTAGCGCAGGTGACGAAGTGGCGCTGCCACCGAACCGGTGCCGCAAACATGCTTGTGTGCCGTATCGCGGGTTTCCCAATCTGCACGCCTCTCGAGGCCATTAAACCAAACGAACCGCTTGGCAACCACCAGCCGAGCCGGTGCCTTCCGCCCCTTGGCGCCTTTCTTCCCGAACGGTCCCTTTTCAAAATCCCTGCTAGTTGCTTTCCCCATTTTCCCTCAGCCAAACCTTTCTAATATGTAATGTTCCCGAAAGGTTCCTGTCATCGCCATGTTGTTTATTAGCTTCAGCTAGAACACTGGAAACGGTGAACGACTGAAAGTAAAACACCAAATACGAGCAACGCAATATGAAACGAGTACTTCAACATTTGAGCCATCGGTTCACGGCCATCGCCTTGGGCGGCGCGGTGGTTCTGGCCGGATCCGCTGTCGCTTTTACCCAAAAACCTAAAGCCGCCCAATTTAACGGGCCGCCCATGGACGAAACCCCGATCGCGCGCGACGTCGGCGGCCATAACAGTTTCGCGCCGGTCGTTAAAAAAGTCGCCCCGGGCGTGGTGAAGATTTTCACCACCACCAAGGTTCACAACATGTCCTTCAACGGACCCGGTGGCGACATGGATGAGTTGATGCGCCGCTTTTTCGGTGACTCCTTCCAGGGGCGCGCGCCCCAGGCCGCTCCCCGGCAGCAAGGTATCGGCTCCGGCGTCGTGGTTACCAAGGATGGTTACATCCTCACCAATAACCACGTCGTCGATGGCGCCGATGAAGTGAAAGTCGCCTTGCAGGATGGACGCGAGTTTACCGCCAAGGTGATCGGGCGCGACCCCAAGAGCGATGTGGCGGTCATCAAGATTGACGCCACGGATCTACCGGCCGTTCCCATGGCCGATAGCGATAAGGTGGAAGTCGGCGACATCGTCCTCGCCGTTGGCAACCCGTTCGGCATCGGCCAAACCGTCACCACGGGCATCGTCAGCGCCACCGGCCGCGGTGGCAACCTCGGTTTGGACTACGAGGATTTCATCCAAACCGACGCCGCGATCAATCCCGGTAATTCGGGCGGTGCGCTGGTGGATGCAGAAGGCCGCTTGATCGGGATCAACACGGCCATCCTCAGCCGCAGCGGAGGCAACCAGGGCATCGGTTTCGCGATTCCGAGCGACCTGGCGCGCGATGTCATGGGTAGCCTGATTAAAGATGGCCGCGTGACGCGCGGTTACTTGGGCGTGATGATCCAGAATGTCACCCCTGACCTCGCCAAGGAGTTTAAACTTAAGGATAACCAGGGCGCGTTGGTCGGCGATGTCACCCCGAACAGCCCGGCCGAGCAAGCAGGTCTCAAAAGCGGTGACGTCATCCTGAACTTCAATGGCAAGCCCGTCATGGATAGCCGGCATTTGAAACTAGAAGTGGCGCGCGCCCATCCGGGCGAAGCCATTCCAGTGAAGGTCCTGCGCGATGGCACCGTGAAATCCCTCGAGGTAACCGTCAAAGAGGTGCCCGGCACCGAGTTGTTAGCGAAAAACGATAGCCCAAAAGGTGAGGATACCGGGACGCTCAATGGCGTCGGCGTTGCCGATATCGACAGCGGCGCACGACAGCAGTTCCAGCTCCCCGGCCACGTCAAAGGTGTCGTTGTCACACAGGTGGACCCCAATTCCGCGTCTGCCGAGGCCGGCTTGCGACCCGGCGATGTTATCCAGGAGATCAATCGCAAATCCGTCAAGGATGCCGAGGAGGCGGTTAAACTGACCGAAAAAGCCACCGATAAAACCACGCTGCTCCGGGTTTGGCGCGACGGCAGCAGCCGGTACGTCGTCGTCGACGAATCCAAAGCGGGCTGATTTTCCTGCTCCGCATAACACGCCCTCCCGCATCCAGTGCACTCCGGGTGCTGGAGGGTTTTTTTATTTCCGCGAAGTCTCTAGCATCCGGCTCATCACTTCCAATTCAGCACTGAATTCCATTTTCCTATTCACTTTCCAGCGCTTCCCTTATGTTTGCCGGCATGCGAATCCTGGTAGTCGAGGACGACAAGAAGATTGCCTCGTTCGTGGTCAATGGATTGAAGCAAAGCGGTTATGCCGTGGATCACGCGGCCGATGGCGAGGAAGGACTACTCCAGGCCCAGACCCTGTCCTACGACGCTATAGTCGTGGATGTTATGCTGCCGAAACTCGATGGCCTCAGCTTGGTTCAAAAGCTTCGCGCCGCGGGTTCCCAAACCCCGGTGCTCATCCTTAGCGCGAAGGCCTCCGTCGATGATCGGGTCCGCGGCTTGCAGGCAGGCGGCGATGATTACTTGACCAAACCGTTTGCGTTTTCAGAATTGCTGGCGCGCATCCAGGCGCTGATCCGCCGCGCGAACCAGGCACCGGAACCTACGCGGCTCTCCGTCGGCGACCTCACGCTCGACCTCTTGACGCGTGAGGTGCAGCGCGCAGGCAAGCAGCTCGAGCTGCAGCCGCGCGAGTTCGCCTTGCTCGAATACCTCATGCGCCATGTGAATCGGCCCGTCACCAAGACCATGATCCTGGAGCATATCTTCGATTACAGCTTCGACCCCCAGACGAATGTCGTCGATGTCCTGGTCCACCGGTTGCGCAGCAAGCTTGACCACGACAAAGCCATAATTCACACGCTGCGCGGGGTGGGCTATGTTCTCCGACCTGCTTGAACCACTGCGGCGGAATATCGCCGTGCGGCTGGCGCTGTGGTACGCGCTCATTTTCACCCTCACCACTGCCGCGATGCTCGCCCTCGCCTATTATCTTCTCGCGGCGGCCATTGGGGGCAAGGACTTGGAGGTGCTCGAAGCGCGGCTCAAAGAATCCGCCACGGTTTACGAAGCCGGCGGCCTGGGCGCTTTGCGCAATTGGGTCCAAAACCAGCCTGGCGCCACACAACGGACCATGTTTCTCCGCCTTGTGAATCCCTATGCCCGTTTGCAAATGGATGTCAGCGTCCCGGAAGACTGGGTCGCCCTCAAAGATGTCCCCGGCTGGGGCGGCTTCCTCAAGGAGCGTGTCATCCGTTTCCCTCAAAACGCCGAGCGGGATTTCCTTCTCGCGCGCATCGAGCTGCCCGATGGGTGGGTGTTGCAAATGGGGAGCATCACCAACAGCCGCGCCGCCATTTTGAATCCGATTCGCCGGATCTTCATCCTCACCGGCGGTCTCACCCTGGCCCTGGGTTTTGTGGCGGGCGCTTTTTTTGCCCACCGCGCCATGCAACCGATCCGGCAAGTCGTCCTCACCGCACGCTCCATTATCCGCACCGGCCAGTTGGATGCCCGGGTTCCTGTCCGCAAATCCCATGACGAGCTCGACGAACTGGTTCAGTTGTTTAACGCGCTCCTGGACAAAAATCAGGCGCTCCTCCGGGCGATGCGCGAGTCCCTCGACAATGTGGCCCACGACCTTCGTACTCCGCTCGCAAGGTTGCGCGGCACCGCCGAATTGGCCCTCCAGGCCCATCCTCCGCCGGGCGAAGCCCGGGAGGCTCTCGCCGATTGCGTCGAGGAATCCGAGCGCGTCTTGAGTATGCTCAACACGCTCATGGATATCACCGAAGCCGAAGCCGGAATGATGAAGCTGAGGCGCGAAACAGTCGACCTCTGCCAGCTCGTCCGAGAGGCCGTTGAGCTCTATCAGTACGTAGCTGAGGAAAAGAAAGTGGCGGTTACCTCTGAATTAGGCTCGGGTTGCGACGCCTCGGTCGATCGTATCCGGATGCGCCAGGTGTTTGCGAATCTCCTGGATAACGCGATCAAATATACCCCCGATGGCGGGTCGGTCAGTATCGCTGTCCGGTGTGAGCCAGCCCAGGCTGTGGTCACCTTCCGTGACACTGGCATCGGCATACCGCCGGAGGAGCAGGATAAAATCTGGACCCGGCTATATCGCGGGGACAAAAGCCGCTCGCAGCGAGGGCTGGGATTGGGACTAAGCCTTGTTAAGGCCGTGGTTGAAGCCCACGGCGGCAAAGTGACCGTGGGCAGCAAGTTGAACGAGGGCTCCGTCTTTACGGTAACGCTCCCTGTGTCCCAAAACGAAAAGACCGGGCTTTAACCCGGTCCTTACGCACATTACTACAACGAGAACTTCCTAAATCGTTATCGATGCGGCGCCGCAGACGTTACGCCCATCAGCCACACACGGTCTGATTACTGCGTTTATGCATCGTCAACACGCCATTACGATACCCGAACCCAACAAGCTCGCTAGTCACCAGTACTGGGGACAAGGCTCCCGGTAGTGTCCGGACACTACCAGGCTCCCTCTCCACGATTCGCACTCTGGGAAGATTGCAAATCACTCAGAAGAACCGGCTTTCGCCAGATTCTCTCGCTCGCCCTTTCGCGGCTTTAACGCTAGATTGCAACCGATGTCCACAACCAATCCCCTACACCAACGTCCTCAACCCGCCACCCTTTGCGTCCACGCCGGGACGTATCACGACGAGCGCTCAGGTGGTGTGAATACACCGATCTTCACCTCGACTGCCTACGCTTTTCCCAATCCCGCGAACGAAAACGTGTATCCGCGCTATTTCAACGTCCCAAACCAAAAATCCCTCGCTGCCAAGGTCGCTGCGTTGGAAAAAGCCGAAGCGGGCCTCGTGTTCGGTTCCGGGATGGCGGCTATCTCAACCCTCCTCTTTGCCTGGCTCAAGCCGGGCGATCACGCTATCTGTCAATCCGGCCTCTACGGGGGCACCCACCATTTCATCACCCATGAGCTCGCCGCGTTCGGGATCGAACTGTCTTTTGTTAGCAACCCCGATCAGTTGCGTGAAGCACTGCGGCCCAGTAGCCGGGTAGTCTATGTCGAGTCGCCCTCCAACCCGTTGCTTCGCTGCATCGACCTGGTCGCCGTGGCCGCCCTGGCTCGGAAACATGGCGCGCTCAGCATCATCGACAACACGTTCGCCACTCCTATCAATCAAAATCCCATCGATCTCGGGTTCGACGCCGTGATCCATAGCGCAACAAAATATCTGAACGGCCAGAGCGACATAAACGCGGGCGTGGTGGTTTCCTCTGCGGCGGTTGTTGGCAACTTAAACGAGTACGCTGTTAATCACGGCGGCATGCTCGATGCCCATGCCTGTTACCAGGTCGAGCGCGGCATGAAAACTCTGGCGTTGCGGATCAAGCAGCAAAACGAAAACGCGGCAACCCTCGCCCGATTCCTGGAGACCCATCCCGCTGTCGAACGCGTGTTTTACCCAGGGTTGGTCAGCCATCCGGATCACGCTATCGCCGCCCGCCAAATGCGCGGCTTTGGCGGCATGTTGTCTTTCGAGTTGCGACGTCCCGAGCAGGTCGACGCGATGCTGAGCGGGTTCCAGCTCGCTTTGCCCGCGCTTAGCCTGGGTGGAGTTGAGACGCTGGTTTGCATACCCAGCCGCACCTCGCATCGGACCATGAAACCCCAGGATCGCAAGCAGGCCGGCATCAGCGATGGCCTCGTACGCGTCTCGGTCGGCATCGAAGATGTCGCAGACTTAAAAGCGGATTTTGAGGAAGCTTTGGCGAATTAAACCTGAACCTGGGAGCATAAAGGTTCTTCCGCGCGGGCGCAGGGTTTCACGCGGCGTGATCGAGCTCGGCGAAGGTAATCCGATTTTTCCCTGCGGTTTTGCTTCGGAAGAGACAGCGATCGGCTGCAGCCAGCAATTCGCGTTTGTCACGCGCGTCCTCAGGGTATGAGGCCACCCCGAACGAGGCGGTCAGACGCGCGTTGATCCCTTCTTTCTGCAGGAACGAGGCGTCGTCGATGGCTTGCTTCATACGCGCCACTTTTAGGAGCGCCTCCTGTTTGCTCTGACGCGGCAGAATTACGATAAACTCGTCGCCGCCATAACGCACGAGGCGATCATCTCCGTCCAGCACACGGGCAACCGTCTGGGCCGTCTCTCGCAATGCTTTGCTGCCGCACAGATGACCGTGCGCATCCACTAACAGCTTGAAATTGTCCAAGTCGAAGAATACCAGGCAGGCTTCGGTTGATTTTCCAGCCGGGCTGTCGATTAACCGATCCAGATACCGGTGCAAATACCGCGTGTTGTTGAACCCCGTCACGTCGTCGGTAACGGCCAATTTCATCACGCGGTCGTGCTCCTTCTTTAGATCGAGCGACCAATGACGCATCCGCATGAGATTGGCGACTCTGGCTTGCAGCTCTTTCTCATGCAATGGTCTCACGATCAAGTCGTCCACTACCGGTCCCAGATGCAAGGCGGGGGCGCTTCCGCGCCGCTGGACCGTCAATAACAGGAAAGGCAGAAACACCGGCGCCTCGGCTTTGCGTCGCGCTCGGGTTATGGAGCGCAGCTTCTTGAGCGAAATGCCATCGATGATGACCAGGTCAAATTCACCCGCCAGCGGTTGTTCCTGGTCCGGCAGTACAATGTGGTAGGTTTTAGAAAGCCAATCTTCCAATTGGCGTCGCTCCTTTTTCTCCTGTATCTGCAACAAAACTCGATCCATAGCTCAGCCGCGGCAAAGCAAAGCCGGCGGCCTTGCTCTTAACTTCGCACAGGATAGCCTCGGAACCAACTCGCCCCGCTGCTTATCTTACCGCTCCCGCATATGGCCCTTGCTCGTCTCGTCCGCCATTTCGGACATCCCCCCGTTAAGCAGCCTGCGGGCGCCGCCGATGACATTTTCCCATTGGAATGCCGGCCCAGGGTCCACTTTGTCTGTCTGGACATGAAAATGACCTAACACTCCCGCATAATTCTTCAGTCGTTCATCGGGCAGCTTTCCCGGTATCAACTTTCCCTCTCCGTCTTTGGGATAATCACATTTTATTTTGGGCAGGGTCTTGCACAAGGCCGCCGTCAATCTTGTCAGGGCGCGATATTGCTCCGGCGTGAAATCATACTGGAGCAGGTTGCGCCCCTGGATTGTGCCGGCCACTGGCCCCGGTCGAGCCGGATGGCCGACAAAGCTTTTGGTTCGCTCACCGCCATCGCCGAAACGGTCCGGTATCGTGATCCGGGTTTTGCCGTCCGGCTGCTTCGCATACCATTCCTCAAATGGGTTTTTTTCATCCGGGCCGTACGCGCCCATGTTGGCAATTTCAATCCCCACACTGCGACTGTTCGAACTGGTGGCATGCCAGGCGCGCTCCTTCAGATCCAGCGTTTGGTAAATCGTGCCATCCAGGTCGAGCATGAAATGGACGCTCAGGTCGCGGTGGTCCTGCAAAATATTGAAACATTGGCGGCTCGTGCCGCACACATCGAAATGTATCACGAACTGATCGACCACCCGCTGCAGTGTCGCCAAATCCCACCCGCCTCCCCGCACCCGTTCAATCTCCTCATTGGTCAACCCGCTCCGACGGAGGTTGTAACGGTTGGGCGAATCCAGGCCTTTGACCTCCTCATGCGAAGCCGACCATCCCGCCTGATCCAACGGGCTGAACCTCCTCTCTACGCGATACGCATCATAGCCACCCGGGTCCAGCCAAAGGACGACGGGCGTCCCCGTGTGCACGAATTGACCGGCGACAACGATTTCGTCTCCGCGGCGGGTTTCCAGGGTGCCGGGCCGTGGCGTCGTCTTGCACGCGGTCAATGTTGTCGCAACTAGGACCAGACCGGAAACTCTAGCGAGGGAAGGCAACTTCATAAAATTCATTCGGAGCACCATTACCACCGTGAGTGAGGAGGGCGTCAAGTAAAAGCATGGCCTTCACTTCTTTACGCTCAGCACTACTCCGCCGCTCACGAGGAGAGCTGCGCCAATAAGTTCTGTCGGGGCTTTTCTCATAAACAAACAGAGCCAAACAGTCGATAACACCGGGGTTGCCGCCGCAAACAAACTGAGCGTCTGGATGGGCGCCTTCGGCAAAGCGATTTCCCAGAGCAGGTAGCCAATCGCCAACGGACCGATGCCGTATATTATCGCAAACATGGCGTTTGTCGGCGTGAGCGGGGTGGTTGCTCCGGTGCTGAATTGGATCGCCAACCACGCGAATAGCCCGATGCAAAGGAAACCAAGCGGGCTGGTGACGAAAACTTTAGCCCACGAACGCCAGCGCACCAGTATGGTTGAGTAAAGAGCCCAGGTCACCGCCGCCACAAATGCCAGCGCGTAAGGGAGGTAATGGGTCAGGTCTGCGGATGCCCGCGTGGCGTCCGCCAGCCACACCCGGCGCACATTTTCGAAGTTTGCCAGCAGCAATCCCGCCAGCGCCAGCGTGAGCGCCAGAACGGTTCGGGTTGTCAGTCTCACCCCGGGAACCCACCAAACGCTGAACACCACGGTCAACACCGGCCACAGGTAATTGATCAAGTTGACGCCAAAGACCTGGCTCGGGGTAGCGATCGCCAGCGCCCATGGCCACGCCAGGCCGTAAAGGACAAAGCACAACATTGGAATCGCCCATAATCTCCAAGGCAAACAAAAGGCCGTGCGGAGGTTTCTCTCATAGGCGTAGCGCGCCACCAACTGAACAGCGCCACTCGTGAGGGACGCGAGCATCACAAAACGCCAGATGCCCATGCGGCGCGTGCCCATGTAAACTAGCGAAGAACCGAAGGACCAAAACAAGACCGCGCCCGCCCCGAGCATTAACCCGAGCCGGGCGCCCGACTTGGATGGCTGCTGACTCGGCGCGTCTTGCAATGGCATCCGAGTTTGCCAAGCCGATGCCCCGGGCACAACTGCAACCGCGCATCGCGCTTGATCAACGGTTGAGGATTACCTGGGAAACTGAATGCCGCGGACGCGTCTGGCCAGGACTAAATCAGTGAAGCATTTGGATGACCACCAGGTTGGACACGCGCCCGGGCGCCTTGACCACAAAAAAAGGAGCCGTGATCTCTTCCGCATAAGGTTTGCGGACCGGGGAGAATCCCGCCTGTTCGGCAGTAACCGGCATGGCTGCCTCCGGTGAATCCACTTCCTGCTCGGTCGCGAGTGCCAGGGCAGGGGTGGGTAGTTCGGAGTTCATGGGATCGGCAAGACCAGAGTCAGAGCTTGGAACTGATGCTTCTGCTATCGACCGATCGGCTGCTTGTGGATTCCCCGGCTCAGGTTTTGAATGATCACTCTGCAACCTGGTCGGGTCTTGAAACAAAGGCCGAGAGTCTGGCAGAGCAGCGGTGACCTGCCGCAAGCCCAGAGCTACTTCAGAGTCGTGCTGGAGTATCGTGCTAATCACTTCCGTGGAAACCCCAAAATCGCGCAAGGAAATGATCTGATCCGGCGTTAGGTTGAACGTTCCCGCCCCATCAATGAAGGCGAGCATCACCCGGTCGTCGAGGTCCGCCTTCGCCAGCTTGGCAAATTCCGTTAACCACGGTGATTCGTAAGATCTTGATAACACGTTTGTTGGAGTGTTGGAAGTTGCCGGCTGAAGGTTCGTTGCTACTTGTCCTTGTAAGTCCTTCGCCAGTGTCACTAACACCAGCCCCAATACCCAGCTTTTCGGTAACCGCGCTTTCATAGGACCGTTTTCGGCTGTTTTGCCTTTTAGATCCGTGTGTCCTCTATAAACCTTGGACTCCCGGCCTGTCCAGCATATTCAACTCCAAGAGAACGGTTCAACAGATGCCCCCCATAACCCTGCATTCTCCTATTCGGACAACGCCTCTTTCTTCCGGTAAACCAGGCCCTGGAAAATCGCAACCAACTCACCCGAATCGTCTGTTACCTCCACCGTGTAAGTGCCGAGCTCAAGGACACCAGTTCGAGATCGTTGTGCCGCGCGAATTTGTCGTTCGTCAGGCAATGCTCAATGCTTTTCATGGCCATGCCCAATCGACTCCCTCGCGTGGGCCTGGCTCTGTCTTCCCACCTCGAACGCCTTCTGGTTCGCTTCGAAAAACCCCGCCTCAAAATTGGTGCGCAGCGATTCCAGCCAGAGTTCACGAGCCAGCGGAAGATGCGCGCTCAGTGCTCCAAGCAGGGCGACATTCAAGGTGCGCTTGTGAGGCAGAGTCTCGATGAGGACGGCTTCAGGCGTGATCAACACTCCATTGGCTCGAAGCAGATGGCGGTTGGGCTCCACTTGCGTCGGTTCGAGCGCGAGCAGAAAATCCGCCTCACCGGCCGGCACCATCGGACTGAGTACCCGCTCGCCAAAGCGCACCTCTCCCGTGACCGACCCGCCGCGTTGGCTCATGCCCTTGACCTCGCTTCTTTTCACATCATAACCGGCTCCCAGCGCGACGGCTGCCAGAATGTCGGTCCCGCGCAGCACGCCCTGGCCACCGAGGCCCGCCACGACGACATTGGTCACAGGGAACATAAAGGATTTGATTGGAGACAGAAGATGCCGATTACTGCAACAGTCACAGCGACGTGGGAATTTCGGCAACTCTGGGGGTGACCGCGCGCGCAACCGGAGGCGGCGCCGCCTGGCAGGCTGCTTTTTCGTACTGTTTGAGTTGTTTCGCGATCAGGATGCACGGTCTCCGTGCAATAATCACGGAGAGTTCATTCGTCGCGAGGCATTCGCTCAATATCTGGTCGAACTCGTTGGACTCCGCGCGCGGCTCAACGATGAAAACGCGGCGTATCCCTACGGCGTGGATTAAGTCTTCCAGCACCAGTTTGTTCGTCGGTTGGTGATTCAGTTTTCGGCCCGTGCCCGGGTGTTCCTGGTGACCGGCCATCGCGGTCGTCGAGTTATCCAACACGATTAACACATGGCCGCTGGCCGGCGGGTTATAAACCATCTCAATGAGGCCGCTGATGCCGCTGTGAACGAAGGTCCCGTCCCCAGTGACGCTTACCACGCGCCGCGCCTGGTCTGAGGGCAACACATGACGCAAGCCCAGCCCGACTCCAAGGCTGGCTCCCATGCAAACACACGTATCAATCGCCTCGAACGGTTGCAGTACTCCCAGCGTGTAGCAACCGATGTCCCCCGCGACGATACAGTCCCTTTCCCGCAGAGAATTAAACACGATCCGGTACTGGCAGGCATCGCAGAGCTGCGGTGGCTTTCCCGGCAGTTTAACCGGCTCGGGCGTCAGATCATAGTTAAGAATGCGCCGCACGCGGGCCACATCCAGCTCGCCGAACCGGTACATCTCCGGTTTCGCCTCTACCTGGATGCCCGATGCGCGGATGGCATCGACCAGGTAAGGGTCGCCCTCTTCAATGACGACGCACCGGACCACGCTTTTTACAAAGTCGGCGATTTGCTTCCTCGGCAGCGGATAGGTAAGCCCGAGCTTTAACACACTCGCTTCGGGAGCCGCTTCCCGAGTGTGCATGAACGAAACGCCCGAAGTAATGATGCCTAGCAGTTTGCTGCCCGCCACAACCTGATTTAGCGGCGAGGTCTCGTTCCACGCCTGGATCTGGTCGAGCTTCTGTCGCAACTTCCGATGAGCCAGCCGCGCGTGTGCCGGAATCATCACCCGCGATTTGATCTCCCGCTCGAAGCTGGCTGGGGGCGCCGGGAGTTGTTTTTCATCCGGTTGCACAACCGAGTAGCTATGGCAGACGAGGGTGGTGACCCTCAGCAGCACCAGCAGCTTCCAGCGCTCGGAGATCTCGATGGCCGACAGCATGAAATCGTAGGCCTCCTGCGAATCGGCGGGCTCCAGCATGGGGACCCCTGGCGCCACCGCATACCGGCGGTCGTCCTGCTCATTCTGGCTGGACGCCATCCCGGGGTCATCGGCAGATACCACGACCAGCGCACCACTGACCCCGGTATACGCGCCGGTGAAAAACGGATCGGACGCGACATTCAAGCCGACGTGCTTCATCGTGGCAAAAACCCGCGCGCCGCCAAACGCCGCACCAATCGCGACTTCCAATGCGACTTTTTCATTCGGGCACCACTGCGCTCGGCCACCGGACCGGGAAAAGGCCTCGAGGATCTCGGTCGACGGCGTCCCGGGATATCCCGTGCCGAGCGCAATGCCGGCGTCTCGCGCCGCCAGCGCAATTGCCTCGTCTCCGCTCAAAAGCATTCTTTTTGTATTTTCGATCACTGTGCTCACCAAGCCTTCCTGTATAGCCGATTTCATCGAGAGTGGGAAAAGATTTTTTGGGAGAATTTTCCCTGCCCGGCCCGGTCCTGCTTGAAAATATCGCCCCCATACGGGTGAGGCCGTGGGCGGCGGCGAGCTCGGCGAGTTGGTGGAAGCTGTCAATCGGCCGGGAGGGTTGCAAGCGGTGGCCGATGCCCTGGGTCGGGAGGGCTTAAACCTCGACAACTGCTCCGGATTCGTCGCCAAGGACCGCGCGATCCTGCTGATTGAAATGAAAGAACCGGAACAAGCGAAGGCGGTGCTGGCCCGCGCCGGGTTGAAATAGCTCAGCCAGGAAGAGATGCTCAGATGCCGACCTTGGCATGACGCCTGTCCCGATTCGCCCCAGACCTGAACAGCGTTGATCAGCCGCGCTTCAGGGCGCAGAGCTGAAGTCGTCAACGGTAATTATCACGGCGGATCCCTTCAGCCCGCGGCATTTCCCGTGAACCAGGATGCTCTGGCCAACCTTCGCCAGCGGCTGCCGGTTCTCTCCAAACTGGCCGACCAACTGGGCGCCATCGTTGGTCGTCAAGATCGCGCTGAATTTTTCCGGGGGCACGAAATCGCAGATGACTCTCGAGGCGCGATCGCCTCCTTGCAACAGGATTTTGTAGTTCTTACGAAGAATCGGCTTTTCAAATGCGACAATTTCTCCGCGCAGAGTGATCTTGCCGCCATGATAGCGAGCATCGGCGCCGTTACGATCGGCTAGATATTGATTCGAGAGATCCGCCGCGTCCACAATCTCGCCATCCTTGAGCGGGGGAAGGGAAGCCACCGGTGGGCTGACCCGCACCGCTGTTGGTGCGGCCGTTGGGAGGCTCGGAGTGGGCATGGCCGCCGGGGCGACGCCGCTCGCTGAGGGCACGGCTTGAGCCGGCGCGTTGGAGCCGGCCTCCTTGATCCGCTGCAGCTCGGCTTCCTTGCGCTCAAGTTCTTCCAATCGCGACTTAGGAACCGTGACCGTATCCTGCGCCGGAATCCGCAGACACGAGAATGAGAGCAGCAGGACTACCGGCAAAGCCTTTGCCGCCATCCCCCAGTCTGAGTTCAGCCCGGTGTTCCCGACAGGGCGCCGAAACCTGGCCGACGCTGCTCGCAGCCTGGAACCAATGCCCGCGGGGGGCCGGCCCGTTGTATAATTTTGCTTCATAATCGCTACCGGGTCCCACGAACCCTTCCTGCTGCCTGCCCTATTCTTGAGGCGCAGGGATAAAAATCTTTTGGCCGACCCTCATTCTCTCCGGCTTGAGCCCGGGATTGGTTTTGAGAATCTGATCGGTGGTAATCTTGATATTATTGTCGCGATAGGCCTTCACGATTATCGACAGTGTATCGCCTTGCTTGACGATATATTCGTAACCTTTTTCCGGGTTTGCTGATTTCTCCGCCCCGGGATTATCCACCGAGGTTTTATCCGGTTTCGCTCGCGGCGGCGGCACGGAAAGGTTGTGCTGCAACTTCACCAGGTCATTGTGGATCCTTTCGGCGTCGTCCATGCGCTTGCGATCGACTTCTTTGAGGGCATCCGCTACGCGCTTCAAATCCTCCTGGCTTGCAAAGTTGCCGGTCGGCTTGTTCATCTGGTCGCGCATGTTTGCGACGTCCCCCCGGATCGCATCGAGTTGTTTGCGCAACGCGTCCTGGCCCGCGCGCAAATCTTCGATCTGTCCGGCCAATTTGTTAAAACGCTCTTCGGTCGCCGCGTCCTGAGCGCGCAACGCCGGCGGCGCGCAGAGCGCTAATGCGGCCGCCAGGCAAAAAGCTGTCTTCATGCGCCGACATTAGGAGGCTTGCCGGGTCAGTTCAAGGGGGAAACGATCATCCTCTCCGCCACGATTCCGGCAGCCTCGCTTCTAAACAAACAGCCCGCCGTGGTTCGCGGCGGGCTGGAAATTTACCGGGGCTGAACTAGGCTCCATTATCGCCGATGGCTTCGACCGGGCAGCCTTCCTTGGCCTCTTTGCACCGGGCTTCCTCATCGGGAGATTCGGGCTGCTTGTAGACATAGGAATAGCCGCCGTCTTCATTCCGTTTGAAATTATCCGGGGCCGTTTCGCGGCAGAGATCACAGTCGATGCACTGGTTATCTACGTAATATTTGCCCGCGGTGTTTTCAGGATATTTGTTCGCAACGTCAGCCATAAAAGTATCAAAGTTTGTCGGGGGATATTAGGTCGCGTACGGGGTATGGCAAGCCCATTTAAGGGTTTTCCCGAGGTTGCATCGCGTCTCGCGTTCCGCCGTCCGGCTGACAACTCCCGGAATCGGCTGTGCATTGTCTTTGGGCTCGCAATAACCGGTGAATAAGCTGTGAATAAACCAGATTTGCTCAAGATAACTGATGGTGTGAGTTAGAGGAATAAATCCTGAATTCCAGCTTCCCCCGTGTCCGCCTCCTTTGAGAACGCTACAGGTTGCGGTTTGCGACAACCACTTTCCCCCCCGGCTCCGCTGGATTGGCCCCGTGAACAAGTCGGTGAATAAGTACGGTGCCCGCAGGCTCGCTCGCGCGAATTTGCCGGATTTTGCCGGCTTTGGCCGCCCCGATTTTTGGTGGTTCACTGCGCAATCAACTCATAACTCACGAAAGCAACCAGCTTGCTGTCGGGCGACCAGGAAGGAACGTTGAGGGTGCCTTGCCCGCCGAACAATCGGGCCAACTCCTGGACCTCCCCGCCGCCGACCGGCCGCAGTCTCAGGCGGACTAATTGATTGGCGGGATGTCCGGTCACCTCGTGCTCGTACGATAGGAAAGCGAGCCACTTCCCATCCGGCGACGGGTGTGGGAACCAATTGTTGAACGGATCTTTGGTCACTTGTTCCTGCTCGCTGCCATCCGGTTTCATCCTCCAGATTTGCATGGTGCCCGAGCGCTCGGAGTTGAAATAGATATACCGGCCATCCGGAGAATAGTCCGGCCCGTCATCCAGGCCCTTGGCGGTGGTCAACCGTCTCTCGAGACCGCCAGCCGCGGGCACGGTATAAATGTCGAACTCGCCATCGCGCCTGGCGCAGTAGGCGATGGTGGAACCATCCGGTGACCAGCCATGCCAATAGGATGGGGCTAAGTCCGTCAGGAGGCGAGGGGTACCGCCAGTCGCCGGCAGGATGTAGATGCGTGAGTTGGGGCCGCGCGATTGGTCGCTTACCGCCAATTGGCTGCCATCGGGTGAAAGGCCATGGTCGTTGTTGCAGTGAACCGCGAATCCGGTTTCGATGCGTTCGGGGACCCCGCCGGTCACCGGCATCCGGTAGATGCCGCCGCCCGAGTTAAAGAGCAAAGACTTGCCGTCACGCGACCAGTTCGGAGCTTCGATGTGGTTGGTGGTATGGTATACGACCCGGCGATCTTTCGAGCCTATGGGCACAAGCTCCAGGGCGCAGTGCAAAACTGCCTTTTGAGCGCCGGTCGAGGCTTTCGCGCTCACGCTCACTTCTGAAAAGCGGGCTCGTTCAAGCACGTCGTTGTCATGCGCGCACACGCCCAGCCCGACGTAAACCGGGTCGGAAAATTTCAAACGGATAAATGAGCCCGACAGCGGAGCCGGCCCGCCCGTGTTTTGGGGCAGCGTCATGCAAAAGGTGTCCGTCCGGCGTTCCAGGCCGACCCGCTCCGGACGGTTGATGTTCGCTTGGATTTCATGCGTCATCGCGCCGGGATGGTCGCGATACTGCAATGAGGTCAGGCCGTCGCCATGGACCGCCACATCGACATAGGCGGCGTCAGGCGCTAGACTCTGCCGCACCAGCAGACAGGCTTTGCGATGTGCGTTACCGCCCGGCTGAACCCACGAGATCGCGGCTTGCAACGCAAAATCGCCCGACACTTCTTTCCAGACAAAGTGGAACGCATCGTTTGTAAACCACATGTTATCCCCGCCGCCGCCGATCTCGTAGGAAGAGTTTGCTGCATCGAAAGACGCGCTGCCCTCGCGGCCGACGCTGCCAATGTCCTTGTGCAAGTCAAACAAGCCCAAATCGCCCGCGAAGACAGAAGAGCCGACCCAAGCTAACCAGCAAAAAGCAAAAACGCGGGAGGCAGAAGTTAGGCTGGTCCGGGGTGACGGCTTCTGTGAAGTTCGCCGATCCTCAGGGGAAGGCGAGGGAGCGTCGCAAAGTTTCATGTCTGCGATCTATCATGCCAACGCGAGAAGGGACATCGAATTTTTCGCGGTGCGAGACCTGCCCCTCCACAAAGGTCAGCTCATTTCCCTTTCAGTGCGGCCATGCCGTAATCGCGATTCATCCGGGCGATGAAACTAAGGCTGATTTCCTTTGGGCAAACCGCTTCGCAGGAGCCCGTGACGGTGCAAGCGCCGAACCCTTCGGCATCCATTTGCTGAACCATGTCGAGCGCGCGGCGGTTTTTCTCCGTTTGGCCTTGAGGCAGCAAACCAAGGTGGGAAATCTTGGCGGCGACAAACAGCATCGCCGAGGCGTTCTTACAAACCGCTACACAGGCGCCGCAACCGATGCACGCAGCGGCATCCATCGCGCTATCGGCAGCCGTTTTGGCGATCGGGATGGCATTGCCATCGGGGGCGCCGCCGGTGTTTACGGACACGAAGCCGCCGGCCTGAATGATTCGGTCGAGGGCGGTCCGGTCGGTGATCAAATCTCTCACCAGAGGAAAGGCCTTGGCACGCCAGGGTTCGATCGTGATCGTCTGGCCATCCTGGAACCGGCGCATGTGCAACTGGCAAGTAGCGGTCCCGGGATGCCCGCCGTGCGGAACGCCATTGATGACCAGCGAACACATGCCGCAAATGCCTTCTCGGCAATCGGAATCAAAGGCAATCGGCTCCTGTCCGCGTTCGATCAACCTTTCGTTGACCACGTCGAGCATTTCGAGAAAGGACATATCCTCGAAAACGTCTTTCGCCTCGTAGCTCTCGAATTGGCCGGGGCTTTGGGCGCTTTTCTGCCGCCAAACTTTGAGTGTGAGATTCATGGGACCTATTTATAGCTCCGAGTGCTCATGTGGACCTCCTCATAAACGAGAGGCTCCTTGTGCAGCGCAGGCGGTTTGTCCGCTCCCTGGTATTCCCAGGCAGCCACGTAGGAAAAATGCTCGTCATCGCGCAGCGCCTCCCCTTCCGGCGTTTGGAATTCGGTCCGGAAGTGGCCGCCGCAGGATTCCTTCCGGTGCAGCGCGTCCAGGCACAGCAGCTCCGCAAATTCCATGAAATCGGCCACCCGCCCCGCGTATTCGAGCGCCTGGTTCAATTCACCTTGTTCGCCGGTCACATTCAGTGTTTTCCAGAACTCTTCACGCAACTCCGGGATCCGTTGGAGCGCGGCTTTTAGGCCGGCTTCATCCCGTGCCATGCCGCACTTCTCCCACAGCAGCTTGCCGAGTTCCCTGTGCAACGAGGTTGCGGTCCGCTTGCCCTTAATCGAAAGGAGCCTGCGCGTGAAAACCCCCGCTTCCTTTTCGGCTTGCTGAAATGCCGGATGGCTCGCGCTAGCTTTCGTTGGTTTCACGGAGCCGAAATAATTACCAATCGTGTACGGCAAGACGAAGTAGCCATCGGCTAAACCTTGCATCAGTGCGCTCGCCCCCAACCGGTTGGCTCCATGATCCGAAAAATTCGCCTCCCCGAGCACGAATAAACCGCTGACCGTGCTCATGAGATTGTAGTCAACCCAGGTGCCTCCCATGGCGTAATGCACTGCCGGGTAAATGCGCATCGGAACCGTGTAGGCGTTCTCCCCGGTGATTTTTTCGTACATGTCGAAAAGGTTGCCATAGCGCTCGCGAATCACACTCACCCCTAGCCGCTGGATTGCGTCGGCAAAATCGAGGTAAACGCCTTTAGCCCCGGGCCCCACGCCGCGGCCTTCGTCACAGACCTCCTTGGCGGCGCGCGAGGAGATGTCTCGCGGCGCGAGGTTGCCAAAGCTCGGATACTTGCGTTCAAGATAATAATCCCGATCCGCTTCCGGAATCGACGAAGGGGGCTTGGAGCAATCCTCTTTGCGTTTGGGGACCCAGACGCGGCCGTCGTTGCGCAAGGATTCAGACATGAGGGTCAGCTTGGATTGGTGCTCGCCGCTGACGGGAATACAGGTCGGATGAATCTGCGTGTAGCAAGGGTTGGCAAAGAAGGCTCCCTTTTTATACGCGCGCCAGGTCGCAGTCACATTGCAGCCCTTGGCGTTGGTCGACAGGAAAAAGACATTGCCGTAGCCTCCGGTCGCGAGCACCACCGCGTCGGCCGCATGGGAGGAGATCGCGCCCGTAACCAGGTTGCGGACGACGATGCCTCTGGCCTGGCCGTCGATGACCACTAAATCCAGCATCTCGGTACGCGGGAACATCTGGACGGCGTCGAGGGCAATTTGGCGGCTAAGGGCCTGGTAGGCGCCCAGCAACAATTGCTGTCCGGTTTGGCCGCGCGCGTAAAAGGTGCGGGAAACCTGTGCCCCGCCGAAGGAGCGGTTCGCCAGCAACCCGCCGTACTCGCGCGCGAAGGGCACCCCTTGCGCCACACATTGATCGATGATATTAACGCTGACTTGGGCCAACCGATACACATTCGCCTCGCGTGAGCGGAAGTCACCCCCTTTGATCGTGTCATAAAAGAGGCGGTAAATACTGTCGCCGTCGTTGGCGTAATTCTTCGCGGCATTGATGCCGCCCTGGGCTGCAATGCTGTGCGCCCGCCGCGGGCTGTCCTGAAAGCAAAAGCACTTCACCTTGTAACCCAATTCCGCTAACGATGCCGCCGCGGACCCGCCCGCCAGGCCGGAGCCAACGACGATAATGTCGAACTTGCGCTTGTTTGCCGGGTTCACCAGCTTGCTGGCAAACTTGTGCTGGTCCCACTTTTGCGCCAGCGACCCGGGAGGAATTTTGCCGTCGAGAATCATATCACGAATCGGGACCCCCGCGAAAGCGCGTGGGATCCGAAGCTTTTGCGCGTTTAATGCTCATTTCAATGCCCATTTGCCATACCCGGAGAGGATCGCCACCGGGATGGAGCTGTACCCCAGGAAAATCACCAGGGCGGCCACTCGCGCGGCCTGCTCCAGGAAGGGCCGGTAGGTTTCGCTCCTCCAGCCGAGCGATTGGAACATGCTGCTGAGGCCATGGCTCAGGTGCAGGCAAAGCAGCGCTATCCCTAAAATATAGAAACCGGAGACCCAGGGGTTGTTGAACCCCACGACCATCATTTTGAAGATGTCGTGCCGCTTTTCCGGGTCGATAAAGGTGGCGAACGTCTGGCCGGTGAAATTGATGTACTGAATCTCGGCCGTGAAATGCAGCAGATGATAAACGATGAAAACAAAAATAATCGTGCCGCTCATCAACATCGTGCGCGAAGCGTAAGTTGAGCCCCGCGACTCGTAGACCGCGTAGGGCTGGGGCCGCGCCGCTTTGTTCTCCAGCGAGAGTTTGGCGGCGGCCCAGATATGCAGCAGCAGGAAAACCAGGAGGGTGAGGCGCGCCGGCCAAACCAGCTCGAGATTGCTTTGGAGAAAATGGCCGTATCGATTGATCGCTTCCGGGCCCATGAACACCTGGAGATTGCCCGCCAGATGGGCCACCACGAATAGAAACAGGCAGAACCCCGTAACTGCCATGATGTATTTCTTCCCCAGGGACGAACTGAAAATATGCTTGATGATATTCATGGCATCTTGGCTTGGGCCGCACCGTAAGGCGCTAACCCCGCCGCAGAATAGAATGAATCTAATAGCAACTGAACCCAGGTCAAGAAAACTAAACTGATTTCAACCAGAAGCCAATAGCATAAGTGTTTCTCACCCAACCTGTCCTTCGCAACAGCCGCGCCGGTGCGAGCATGCCGCCCAACGCTCACTAGCTGCGTTCAGGTGCTGTCGAGGCCCATTCGTTCAAAGCGCGCTCGTCGGCTGCTTTGGCCGGGGAAAGCCCGAGTAGTTCCATCGCTTCGCCGATGAGATAAAGCGAACCGGCGAGCGTCACAAACGGTTCCTGGGCGGTTTCCCGCAGGGCGTCGGCGAGGCAGGCGTGTTCCTGCACCGAGGCGGCCGGATTCGAGCGGTGGCAAACTTCAGCCAGGCCGTGCGGTTCGGCGGTGCGCTCGCTGGGCACCGGCACTAGCAGGATGCGCTTCGCGAGGGGCGCGAGGATCTCGCACATCTGCGACCAGTCTTTGTCCCGCAGGATGCCCAGCAACAGAGCGGGTTTGGTGGCTGGAAAATACCGGCGCAACGCCGCCGCCAGCATTTGCGCGCCGCCTACGTTATGCGCACCGTCCAAAAGCAGGGTTTGCGAATTCCGGCGCACCACCTGTAGTCGCCCAGGCCAGTGGACTTGGGAGAGTCCCCTATGAACACAGGAGTCACTGACCGGAATTTGGCCCTCCAGCGCGCGAATAGTAGCCAGGCACACCGCCGCATTCATTTTTTGGTGTTCACCAAGCAACGGCAAGGGAAGGGTGGCCAGCGGGGGAGCCTGAGCGTCTTGAGCGGTAATGATGGTCAGGGGGGCATTGAGGCGACGCGCGGTTTCCTGGATAACCTGAAGCGCGTCCGGTGCGTCCGCACCGGTCACGACCGGCACGCCCGGTTTAATAATCCCCGCCTTTTCCCAAGCGATACTCTTCAGCGTGTCTCCAAGGTACTGTTGATGGTCGTGCTGGATATTGGTGATAATACAGGCCATCGGCGTCACGATGTTGGTCGCGTCCAGGCGTCCGCCCAGTCCGGTTTCCCAAATCACCACATCGCAATTCTGAGCGGCAAAATACTGCAGCGCCATCACGGTGACTACCTCGAAGAAAGTTGGATGGTCCCCAGCATGGGCCTGAAAAGGTCCCGCGCCGCGATCCTGTCGCTCGGAGTCCCGGGTTGAATCTGCTCCCGGCCACCCTTGTCGCAGCAGTAACTGCATCCGTTCGACCAGCCTTGCAATTTCTCGCTTTGCAATCGGTTCGCGATTCACCTGGATGCGCTCGCCAAACGCTACCAGATGCGGCGAGGTGAACAGACCGACCCGCAGTCCCGCCGCCCGGTAGACGCATTCGAGCATCGCCGCCGTTGAGCCCTTCCCGTTCGTGCCTGCAAGATGGATGAACCGCAAGCGACGGTGGGGATTGCCCGCCAGCTCAGCAAGCTTCGACGTATTCTGCAATCCGAACTTGGCGCCGAACCACCGGAGACTATAGAGGAATTGGATGGCTTCGGAATAATGCACGGAGTTAAGGTACGCCCTGGGATAATTTCACGCCGCTACGTCGAGCCAGGCTAAATCGACCAGGTGTGCCCGTGGCTATGGGCATGCGCCGCGGCGATAAAGCCTTTGAAAAATGGATGCGGCTGATGGGGTTTGCTGTGAAACTCCGGGTGGAATTGGCTGGCGATGAAAAACGGGTGTTTTTCCAATTCGATGATCTCAACCAGTTTGCCGTCCGGTGTGAAGCCGCTGAAAACGAAATCCGCCTTTTGGAACCGTTCGCGATAAGTGTTATTGAATTCGTAACGGTGGCGGTGGCGTTCATTGACCACAAACGCGCCGTAGAGCCGCGCCGCTTTGGTTCCCACCACCAATTGGCACGGTTGGGCGCCCAACCGCATGGTGCCTCCCTTCTTCGTGACCCGCGTCTGCTCGTCCAGCATCGCGATGACCGGGTGCGGGGTGTTCGGATCGAATTCAGTGGAGTGGGCCTTGTTCAGCTTAAGGACGTTGCGCGCGAATTCGATGGTGGCTATTTGCATGCCCAGGCACAAGCCAAGGTAGGGCAGGTTGGTTTCTCGCGCGTACCGCGCCGCCAGGATCTTGCCCTCGATGCCACGGCCGCCAAACCCTCCTGGGACCAGGATGCCGCAAAGCCCCTTCAGCACTTTTTCCGCTCCGTCGCGCTCGATGGTTTCCGCATCCACCTTTTGAATTTCCACGCCGCAATCATTGGCGACTCCGCCGTGGATGATCGCCTCGTACACTGACTTGTAGGCGTCTTGCAGCTCGATATACTTCCCCACCACTCCGATGCGAACCCGGTTTTGCGGGGCGATAATCTTACGCAGGATTTCCTGCCAGTGGGCCATGTTCGGCGACGGGGTGTCCAGGTGCAGCTGGCGGCACACCAAGTCATCCACGCGCTCGCGCTGAAGCATGAGCGGCACTTCATAGATGCTGTGGTCCACGTCTTTTTCCTCCACCACCGCTTCATAGGGCACGTTGCAAAAAAGAGAAATTTTCTGCCGCAATTCCTTGTCGAGCGGTTTTTCGCAACGGCAGACCAGGATGTGAGGCGCGATGCCAATTTCCCGAAGCTTTGCCACTGATTGCTGCGTGGGTTTGGTTTTCAGTTCGCCGGCGGCTTTGATGAACGGCACATAAGTGACGTGGAGAAACAGCGCGTTGTGCGGGCCCACCTCGAGCGCGAACTCCCGAATCGCCTCCAGGAAGGGCAGACCTTCAATGTCGCCCGTGGTGCCGCCGATCTCCGTGATGATCACGTCCGCTTTCGTATGTTCGGCTAGCACGTGAATCCGCCGTTGAATCTCGTTGGTGACGTGCGGAATGACCTGGACGGTTTTACCAAGGTATTTTCCCTCCCGTTCATTATTCAGCACCGTCTGGTATACCTGGCCGCTGGTGAGGTTATTCAGCCGCGTCAGCTTGCAGTTCGTGAATCGTTCGTAGTGGCCGAGATCCAGGTCAGTTTCGGCTCCGTCATCCAGCACATAAACCTCTCCGTGCTGGTAGGGATTCATGGTCCCGGGGTCCACGTTCAAGTAGGGATCGAACTTCTGCAGGGCCACCTTTAGCCCCCGATTCTCCAACAACGTGCCGAGCGAGGCCGCTGTCAGACCCTTGCCCAACGAACTCACCACGCCGCCCGTGACAAAAATGTATTTCATACG
>Ga0207034_1017_pt1 | contig 34320 bp, 20 predicted proteins | sample Alteio_BWMinCont_36_FD_153269 | JGI IMG/M metagenome (GOLD analysis project Ga0207034, IMG submission 153269) | Enriched cells from forest soil in Barre Woods Harvard Forest LTER site, Petersham, Massachusetts, United States -... | ecosystem: Environmental > Terrestrial > Soil > Temperate forest >...
ACGCGCTTGCCATCATCTTCGCTCCAGATTTCTTTGGTACATAGACAACCTTCTGTAGGTGTGTATGGATAATAGATCTTGGTTTTATAATATTTAGGATCCATGGTAGTGCCGTGTGCGATGATCTCTGTACGACCTGTTTTTCCGGCATAAAAAGTTTGGTAAATCGGAAAATAATCCTGCCAGCTTGGAGGTAATAATTTTTTATATTGCGCTTCGTTCCATACGGAATCTTTAACATATGGAACATTTAAAAAATTACGTACACTCAATTCAAAAGGCATTGCTAATTGGATATTAGGCGTTGGGCCGATAAAACTGCTTTGTGAAACATCTGTACCATTCATTCTGAAAATTCCTTGTGGCGTATTGCCATTACTAAGATAAAATGGAAGATTACTGAGGCTTCTTGCAAACTGAGGTATTGCAATTATCTTTTTATTATTATCTAACATGAAATTACCCTTGCCATCCCTGATTATTGTGATGCCTATATAATCGCGATTTTTTCTTTGAAAAGAATAAACGATCGTATTGCCGCGAAGGAATTTTTTATTGAAAATATCGGATAACATCTTACCCCAATTTTTAGTCGAGACACTGTCTTTACTCTCAACTAACATTTTTAATGTTACATCTACGTATTCGTAGTTTGGATTTAATTTAAGTGCAGCTGTTTTTATTTCCTTTTGTTTGATAGCTTTTGCTCTGTATAAATATTCTGCGCTGATCGCTAAGACCTTGCTATCAGTTGCATGCAAAAAAATATCTTTAATTTTTCGGATATATTCCTTTGGATAAAGAGAATATGCTGTTTGCAACAACGTTATTTGAAAATCAATACTTCCTTTATCTATCAATTTAAAAGCATAGCTAACACGTTTATCAGTAAAGGGAGATCTGTATTGTACCAGTTCCATTGACGATAAACCTGTTTCCCATTTATCTTCAGTAGAATCTGTTAATGCTAACGCGAGGTTTTTGTTAATAGCATGAGCAATAATATTTTGATAAAATTTATCTCTGTTCGGTTTTGTTCCCCATTTGAAATATACAGCATTATCATTCTGTGCAAATAAATTTACACCGGCTATCAGCAGAAAGAAAGTAATTATTATTCTTATTTTAATACCCATACTTTTCCTTCCATAATTGTTTTAAAAATTTTCGTAGTTCTTCTTCTCTCGCATTTTTGCCGGGATTATAAAATGCTTTCCCGCTTAGTTCTTTGGGTAAATATTCCTGCGCCTGAAAATTATTTTCATAATTATGTGAGTAGGCATAATCTTTTCCATAATTCAGATTCTTCATGAGTTTGGTTGGCGCATTGCGAATGTGTAATGGAACAGACAAATCACCGAGTGTTTGCACGGCTGCAATAGCATCATTGATGGCAACATAAGATGCATTACTTTTTGCTGATGTGGCTAAGTAAGTAACGCATTGCGATAAAATTATTCTTGACTCAGGGTAACCAATCTTATTTACTGCATCAAAAGTTGCGTTGGCTAATAACAGTGCATTTGGATTGGCATTGCCAATATCTTCGCTTGCTAATATTAGTAAACGTCTTGCAATAAATTTTACATCCTCGCCACCTTCTACCATTCTTGCCAGCCAGTATACGGCACCGTTAGGATCACTGCCGCGAATAGATTTTATAAATGCTGAAATGATATCGTAATGTTGTTCTCCTTTTTTATCGTAGATGGCAATTCTTTGCTGAGCAATTTCCATTACAGCTTTATCGGTTATAATAATATTGTCGCCCAACGTATCTGTTACCAGCTCTAACAAATTCAATAATTTTCTTGCATCACCTCCTGAGATCGTAATTAAAGCATCTGTTTCTTTTAGTTCGATCTTTTTTGTTTGTAGTATTTCATCCTGTTCAATAGCATGATGTAATAATATTATTAGATCCGTTTCATCCAACAGTTTTAAAATATAAACCTGGCACCTGCTTAGTAATGCACTATTAACTTCGAAAGAAGGATTTTCTGTCGTGGCACCAATTAATGTGATAATGCCTTTTTCTACCGCACCTAATAATGCATCTTGCTGACCTTTATTAAAACGATGAATTTCATCAATAAATAAGATTACGTTTTGTTGTGTTTTGGCTGTTTCAATTACTTCGCGTACTTCTTTTACGCCGCTGCTGATAGCACTCAATGTATAAAATGGAACCTGTAATGTTTGCGCGATAATATTAGCGATGGTTGTTTTGCCAACGCCTGGCGGTCCCCATAAGATCATGCTGGGAACTTTGCCATGTTCAATGGCGGTGCGTAAAATACTTCCTTTGCCGGTTAGGTGTTGCTGACCGGCGAGGTCGTTTAATGAAGATGGCCGCAAACGTTCAGCTAATGGAATTTGATTGGATGACATGATGCCAAAAGTAAAAATTAAAAAGTTAAAATCAATAAGTATAAAGTGAGCTCAGCGCCTGATACTTCAGATAAAAAAAGCCCCGAAATAAATCGGGACCTATAAAATTAAACCCTGAAACTCAATTAGTGAAGTAACAATTCACATGGCTTAATGCCTGTGTGTTTTTTAAATGCTGTAGAAAAATGCGAGATAGAAGAGTAGCCTAACATCAATGAAACTTCTGTTACGCTTAATCCTTTATCATACAATAAATATTTAGCATGTTCCATCCTTTGACTTTGATAAAAATCGAAAATAGTAGTGCCGAATAATTCTTTAAATCCTTTCTTTAAATAACATTCGTTGATAGCAACTTTTTTACTCAAAGCCTTAATGGTTAAAGGTTCGCCGATATGCTGCAATAAAACTTCTCTTGCTTTTATTATTTTTTCTCTATCTTCTTCGTTCGCTAAAAACTTACAGGTAAATACTTCTTCTTTTTCTCCACCTAACATACAATCCATGCTATATAGTAACAGAATTTGTGTTTGTGCGTTGATAAAAATATTTTCTAAAGTATCTGTATAAGTATGGTTCAACAATGCTTCAATGGCCATTCTTGTTTTACCACACAATGGCAACATTTTAGAAAAAGAAGTTTGGTGCGTAAACGCTAATACTTCATCAGAAACATTTGTATTCTTCTTTCCTTTTACAAATTGCGTTAAGTAAGAAGGTTTAAAACTAAAACTCAATACATCTACACTTTCAACCTTTTCAATACAGGTTTTTGACGCATTGAATTTACAATAATCGCACTCGGTTTGTTTTTGTCTGCAGTAAACATTTCCTGATACACAAAACCTTAACTCTAAATAATGCTCTGCAGGGTTATTTTTCTCGTAATGATATACCAACATACCTGTATCCTCAATATTCCACTGCGGCTCTTTTTTGTAGCGTTTAATAGAATAATGAACAGAACCCGGAACGATACGGTCAGTATCCAACAAAACTTCCATTTGCTCATGCATAATGGGCTGTTTGTAGGCGATGCTTAATATGTCTTGCGGTTGTTGATACATTGATAAAATTCGATGCAAATATACGCCATCAACCTTTAATTTTCCGATTTAGGGCTCGAGTTTTGTCATCAAATGGTACTAATTTGAACAGGATTTAAAGGATTAATCGAATACAGGATTCGATCGAGAATGAGGTCAAATCATGGCAATCAAATAATCATTTTAAATCTTGTTCGAGACATTAAAAAAAGCACCTTTTTTCAATGTGGAAATCTTATGAATAACTACTCATAAAAGATTGCTTTTTTTGACCGAAAACCCTTGATTTTACTTATATTTGCTTGATTGCAAAATTTGATAATCCTAAAGAGAATTTCCCATATTTATGAGTATAGAAATTGAAGAAGTAATAACACCTGCAGCTAAAGATTATGGTGCTGATAGTATACAGGTTTTAGAAGGTTTGGAAGCTGTGCGTAAACGCCCGGCAATGTACATTGGTGATATCGGTGTAAAAGGCTTACATCACCTTGTGTACGAAGTTGTAGATAACTCCATTGATGAGGCGCTTGCCGGTTATTGTAAAAACATTACTGTAACCATTCATGAAGATAATTCTATCAGTGTTCAGGATGATGGTAGAGGTATCCCTACAGGTATCAATACAAAAGAACAGAAATCCGCTTTGGAGATCGTAATGACGGTTTTACATGCCGGTGGTAAATTCGATAAGGATACTTACAAAGTATCTGGTGGTTTGCATGGTGTGGGTGTAAGTTGCGTGAACGCGCTGAGTACAAAATTGATCGTAACGGTTGATCGTGAGAATAAGAAATTTGAACAGGAATATAAAATAGGTGTACCGCAATATCCTGTGCGTGAAATTGGTACAAGTACTAAGACGGGTACTCACACTCATTTCTGGCCTGATCTTACGATTTTTACGGCTTCTGTCTTTAATAAAGATATTTTAGAGAGCCGTTTAAGGGAACTAGCTTTTTTAAATAGAAAGATAACCATCATTTTAAATGATCTAAGAGAGAAAAATGAAGATGGTTCAACTTATTCTAAAACTTTTTACAGCGAAGGTGGTATTGTTGAGTTTGTAGAAATGCTGGATAAAAATGCTAGCAGACAATCGTTATTACCAACCGTAATTTATTGCGATGGTAAAGATGATGCAAGTAATGTTATGGTAGAAGTAGCCATGATATACAATACAGGTTACCAGGAACATCTTTTCAGCTACGTAAATAATATCAATACGATCGAGGGTGGAACGCACGTTGCGGGCTTCAGACGCTCTATCACAAGAGTGTTCAAAAGTTATGGTGAAAAAGAAGGAATGTTCGAAAAAGCGAAAGTTGAAATTGAAGGGGATGATTTTAGAGAAGGCTTAAGTGCAATCATTTCCGTAAAAGTTCCTGAACCTCAGTTTGAAGGTCAAACCAAAACTAAACTGGGTAACAGTGAAGTAATGGGTGTGGTAGATCAAACGTTAAGTCGCGTATTGATCGCTTATTTAGAAGAAAACCCGAAAGATGCTAAAACCATCATTCAAAAAGTAATATTGGCTGCACAGGCCAGAGCTGCGGCTAAAAAGGCCCGTGAAATGATACAACGTAAAAGTGTATTAACGGGCGGCGGTTTACCAGGTAAATTGGCAGATTGCAGTGATAAAGATCCTGAAAAATGCGAGTTATACCTTGTGGAAGGGGATTCGGCCGGTGGTACTGCTAAACAAGGCAGAGACAGAAGCTATCAGGCTATTCTTCCTTTACGTGGTAAGATCCTGAACGTTGAAAAAGCAATGGAGCATAAGATCTATGATAATGAGGAAATTAGAAACATGTTCACCGCATTAGGCGTTAAAGTGGGCACACCGGAAGATCCTAAAGCACTAAATCTTACTAAACTTCGTTATCATAAATTAATTATTATGACGGATGCCGATGTGGATGGTAGTCACATTGCTACGTTGATATTGACATTTATTTTCCGTTATATGAAGGAGTTGGTTGAACAAGGTTATGTGTATATCGCTCAGCCGCCTTTGTATCTTGTTAAGAAAGGAAAGGATCAGGATTATGCCTGGACAGATGAAGAACGCAAGGCTTTGATCCAGAAATTCGGACAAGGAAAAGATGATTCAGTAAACACGCAGCGTTATAAAGGTTTAGGAGAAATGAATGCCGAACAATTATGGGAAACTACAATGAATCCGGCTACAAGAACTTTGAAACAAGTGACGATCGAGAGTCTGGCAGAGGCTGATGGTGTATTTAGTATGCTAATGGGAGATGATGTTCCACCACGTAGGGAATTCATTGAAAATCACGCCAAGTATGCAAAAATTGATGTTTAAGCGTGCTTAAATAATAGATATTAATTATATATTTTTGGAAAATTCGAAATTAGTAGTAGCATTGTACTACAAAGGATCCGATTTCCTCTTTTTTACTAACAATAAAATTCCACAAAATGTCAAAAATGTTAACAGCTTATTGCATGAAGACGAAAGAAAAGAACGTTCCATTGCAGGACGCAGTAATAACCAAAACAGCTCGCGGCGGTTATATGGCTCAAGGTAATGATGGAAAAGGAAATAAAATGACAACGATGCTTTCTGAAGCAACAGCTACTAAAGCTATTGCAGATGGTGTAGCTAAAAAAGGTTGGTAGTTATATCATTTTAAATTATTAAAGCCATCTGTTTTTACAGATGGCTTTTTTATTGTCTAACGGTTCCCCGTCTGACAATAAAAACTGCTCGAATACAAAACTGATTGCTAAAATTACTGTAGTCTTACACACAAGGGGATTGTCAGACGGAGACCGTCAGACAATTTTTTGCCTCAAAATATTCAACCTGAACCATAACTGGTAAATAGGATCAAGAAAGAAAATATTTCCTCCTGTATCATCAATCAACTCTTTTTTGATTAGTGTCTTTTTTATTTTCAGCACATTTGCTGAAGTACCTAAATCGTATTGATCAATAATCGCTTTTGATGAAAGACCATTGTGTACACCGTTTGCAACTGCTTTTAAAAAATTTAATTGCGGGCCGGTAAGGTCTTCTGTATCACGTGAATACAGTAGCGCATTCTGTTCCGTTATTTCTATTGTTGCTTTTGCGATATTGTCTGCAGCAACTCTTCTGTCCGTATGTAACCACACCAAATGAGAAAGTTGTTGTACGTAATATGAATGGTCCTGAGCTCGTTCTGCAATATCATTGGCCAATTCTTTACTTATATTTTTATTGGTAGATGCAAATTGTGTTTCAATAAACTTTATCCAGTCGGCACGTTTTATTTTGGGCAGATACATAACATCTCCAAATTTATAGAATGGCATACTTTGGTTTTCAAACAGTTCCATCATCATGTGTTGCTTGCTGCCATACAGACAATAAGTTACGTGTTGATGATGTTGCCATTCTGCACGTAATCTTTTTTGAAATAGTAAAGGATCTTTAAAACTCTCCAAATTTTGAAATTCATCAATGCAGATAATGACGCGTATCTTTTTTTCGATGGCAATTTTTTCAGGTAGATTTAGCAGCTCACGATAATTTTTATTGACCTCTTTCCATTCGAATGAGATCTCAAAATCTTCTGCAGGATCATTACCCAGTGATATTTTTGGTGTTATATGCTTCAAAAATTGTTTGGTAAGATCTACCCATTCGGTTAATTTATTGCTGGTTGCTTTTATTACCTGTGTAGTAAGAAAGCTGTAGAATTCTTCTTCGTTCCGAATGCTCATCATATCGAGCATTACTACTTTTGTGGTACGTCCCTGCACATCTTCTGCTACTTTTTTTACTAAGGATGATTTGCCCCACCTGCGTGGAGATATAAGGATGGTATTTATCTTATTGATAAAATTATCCCTGAGCCTTTTTTTCTCTTCTGTGCGGTTGGTAAACAATTCTGTGCTGACAGTCTTACCAAATAGAAATGGCGTATTCATATTTCAAAGGTAGAAACAATATTCAAACTTACCAAATGGTAACTTACCATATAGTAACTTACTAAATAGTAACCTGTAATGCACTTTGCTGCATTTTACGTAAGAAATTATACAGGACCGTCATGGTTTTAACATCATCAACTATTAATATGCCGTTTTTGCCTACTTGCTTTAACCTTGCTTTATTAGTGCCGGATTGTAAAAATTGCAGTATGCCATTAAACACATTACTTTGAAAATAAGGTGAATCAGGATTGCTGACAAAAAAACATTTCAATGTTTCATCTTTCAGCAACATTTTTTCGAAACCCAATTCAACGGCTATTTTTCTGCAGCGAACTGTTGTAAATAAGTCTTCCACCTGCGGTGGGATAGGGCCAAAGCGATCCGTCATTTCTATATGAAATTCTTCCAGTTCTTTTTCGTTCGCACAATTATCCAGTCTGCTGTATAAACTTAACCGCTCAGTAATACTTTCCACATAACTGTCCGGGATCAATATTTCTAAGTCAGTATCAATAGAGCAATCTTTTACAAAATCATCCTGTTGCTGAATTTCTTCTTTAAACAGATCTTTAAATTCGGAGCGTTTTAATTCTCTGATGGCTTCATCCAGAATCTTCTGGTACATCTCAAAACCTATCTCAGCAATGAAACCGCTTTGTTCGCCACCTAATAAATTTCCTGCACCACGTATATCCAAATCACGCATGGCGATCTGGAAACCACTTCCCAAATCACTGTATTGTTCTAATGTTTGTAAACGTTTGCGGCTATCGGCAGGCAAAGTGCTCATAGGCGGTGCAAATAAATAACAAAATGCTTTTTTATTGCTACGACCAACTCTACCTCTTAACTGATGCAGATCACTCAACCCAAACTGATGCGCATTATTGATGATGATCGTATTTACATTTGGAATATCAACGCCACTCTCCACAATATTTGTACAAACTAACACATCATATTTTTTATCCATAAAATCAAGAATGGTATCTTCTAACTGGTCACCATCCATTTGTCCGTGGGCATAAGCAATGCTAAGATCCGGACACAGTCCCTGAATATGCCCCGTCATTTCTGCCAAACCATTTACTCTGTTATGTATGAAGAAAACCTGTCCACCTCTTTCTGTTTCGTAATAGATAATATCGCGGATGGCATCTTCATTAAACATTTGCACTTCCGTTTGTATTGGTTGTCTGTTTGGCGGCGGCGTATTGATAATGCTAAGGTCTCTTGCACCCATCAAACTAAACTGTAACGTTCTTGGAATAGGCGTTGCCGTTAGTGTTAGTGAATCAACTGTTATTCTTAATTGTTTTAGCTTTTCTTTTGCAGCTACACCAAATTTCTGTTCTTCATCTATGATCATGATGCCTAAGTCCTTGAACTTAATATCTTTTCCTATGATAGAATGTGTGCCAATAAGTATATCAACTTTTCCTTCTGCAACTTTTTGCAAAGTTTCTTTTTTCTCTTTGGCTGTTTTAAAGCGATTAATAAAGTCAACCGTAACAGGAAAATCTTTTAAACGATCGCCAAAAGTCTTATAATGCTGGTAAGCCAAAATTGTTGTAGGAACCAATATGGCAGCCTGTTTTCCATCACAACAAGCTTTGAATGCGGCACGAATAGCTATCTCTGTTTTGCCAAAACCAACATCACCACAAACCAATCTATCCATTGGCGATGGCTTTTCCATATCCTTTTTTACATCTTCGGTTGCTTTGGCTTGATCAGGAGTATCTTCATAAATAAAAGATGCTTCTAATTCGGTTTGCATGTAATTATCAGGACTAAAAGCGTAACCTTCCTTACTCTTTCTTTGTGCGTATAATTTGATCAGGTCCGTCGCAATATCCTTGACCTGCTTTTTTGTTTTTTCTTTTAATTTACTCCAAACATCGCTACCTAATTTATTCATTTTAGGTATGCTACCTTCTTTGCCACTATACTTTCCGATCTTATGTAGAGAAGAAATATTTACATATAAAAGATCGCCATCTTTATATTGAATTCTTACGGCTTCCTGTATCTTCCCGTTTGCTTCAATTTTCTGCAATCCACTGTAAACGCCAACTCCGTGATCGATATGCGTTACATAATCTCCCGGCTGTAATTCACGTAATGTTTTTAAAGTGAGTGCTTTGTTTTTACTAAAAGCCTGCTTCACTTTATATTTATGATAGCGTTGAAATATTTGATGGTCCGTATAACAAACACATTTTAGATCCTCATCAATAAATCCTTCGTAGATAGAAGTTGGCACAGGAGTAATTTGCAGATCAGCTTTAAGGTCTGTAAAGATCACGTGTAAACGTTCTAACTGTTTTGGGTTGTCGGCAAAAAGATAGAGGTTGTATTTTTGATCTTCGAACTCTTTTAAATTCTTTATCAGCAGATCGAACTGTCGATTGAATGCAGGTTGTGGCTTAATTGAATAGGGAATAGTTACCTGATCATTATTTTTGAAGTAAGATCTTTTTCCTATCTCAATAATATGCCGTGCTTTTATTTCTTCTTCAATAATTGCGGCTTTTTCAAAACCATTTTCACTGGTATCTGTTTTCTCATTTATTTCGTCATCGTCTCGGCTGTCAGTTTTTTGTTTTGGATTGTCGGCAACTACTTGCAGATAAACAGTAAGGTCATCTTCTTGTTGTTCGATCTTTTCTTTTACAAAATCCCAATCTTCTGTCCACACAATTGTATTTTCGGGCAGAAACTCTAGCAAAGAAACTTTTTCACCTGTTTCAAATTGCGTTTCTACATTTGGAATGATACTTACCTGCAATAATTTTCTTTCACTCAGCTGGTTTTCCGGATCAAATATTCGGATGCTATCTACTTCATTACCAAACAATTCAATACGATAGGGTTTTTCATTTCCGAAAGAATAGATATCCAATATTCCACCTCTAACGGCAAACTGTCCGGGTTCATATACAAAATCAGTTCTTTCAAAACCCTGGGCAACGAATTTTTCCAGAATACCGTTTACATCAATAACATCTCCTTGTTTAATGGAGAGAATATTGGCAGCGAGAGTTTTGGATAATACCACTTTTTCAAACAGCGCTTCCGGGTGTGTAATTATAATTTTTTTATTGCCCCCGGCAGATATTTTGGTTAAGGCTTCAGTACGAAGCATTACATGGCTGCTATTTAAAAGGCGGTAATTTTTTTTGTTTTTGAAAGAAGAGGGGAAGTAAAAAATATCCAGCGCCTTGGTTAAATTTTCTAAGGTATTGTGGTAATAAGCAGCTTCTTCAGCATCTCTGGCAATTATGAGGTGATTAAGCTGGGCTGTTTTTGGCTGATTAAAAACCCCCGCGATAACAAACTGAGAAGCACTCCCCGCAAGGCCTGATAAGTGAATACGTTGCGGAGAAGGCAATAAAATCTTATCCGCTATTGTAGAACAGCGGGGGTCGTTTGTATACCCATTCATCAACACTTCCAAATTCATCCGTGGCCCAAAGATACAATTTAATATAAAATGCTAATAATCACAATATAGCAGGCAACTAAACCGTTATCTAAATAATCTATTTAACGTACTTTTAGGTGTCTCCATTTAACAATATTAGGGTTGCCGGCATTCCAATTATTTGCTAATGAAAAGAAACTATTTTTTATTTCTTACTGTTTTCTTTTTTTTCTTTATATCTACTTACGTGTTTGCGCAGGAGGTTAATAAGCCCGTACAATTTTTAAAAGGTAATTTCACTACCCACTCAAATATTTTAAAACAACAATTTAAAAAGAATGATATTAAAACTTCATTCTATGGAGACAGGTATTTTGTGTTGATCCAGTTCTCTTCTCTCCCATCAATTGAATTAAAAAGACAATTAAAAGAAGCAGGTGTCGAATTGGAAAGTTATGTTTCAGACAATGCTTATTTGGCCTCGATAAAAGATAAGTTTGATTTCTCTTTGGCTGGAAAGTATGGTATCGTTTCAATTAATATTGTTCCAGGCGATTACAAAATTGACCCTGCGATAAAAAATACAGCTTCAGATCTTGATAAGGAAGACATTAGTGCTATCGGGATTTCCTATTATTCAACGCTTGATAAAGCAACTGTAATAAGAGAGTTGCAAACTTTAGGAGTAGTAATTGTAAAAACAAAGATCAATGTTCCGAATGTTATTTTTGTTCGGGTAAATAAATCTGTTATTGATTCAATTGCGGCATTACCATTCGTAAAATATATCGCTTTACAAACATTAAAACCAACTCCTCTTAATTATGAAGATGTTGCGGTTCATGGAGCAAGTGGTTTTAATGCAGCAATCGGGAATGAGCTAAATGGAAATGGCGTAACCATAGGAGTTGGAGATCAGGGAAATATTCTAACACATATAGATTTTAATGGAAGAGTGATATCGCGTATATCCAGTCAGCCGGATGCGCATGCAACTCATGTATCCGGAACTGCAGCCGGCGCAGGAATCATCGATGTAACAAATCACGGAATGGCACCTCAGGCAACGATTGTTGATCAGTATTTTACTGATGTAATATCAAATGCACCTGTTTATCTTACAGATTATGATATGCTCACTACTAATAATTCTTATACAAATGCTTCTGCGGGTTGTATTGGCGAAGGGGCATATGATTATCTGAGTAATTATGCAGATGAACAAATAAATACTTACAATAAATTATTGCACGTGTTTGCTGCAGGTAATGATGGAGAATATACTTGTGCTCCCTTTCCCTATGCTTTCGGGACTATAAAATCAGGTTGGCAAACGGCAAAAAATGTATTAACAGTGGGAGGCATTAGTAGTGTAGATTATTCTCCTTTTCTAGGAACTAGCAGAGGTCCCGTAGCAGACGGGCGAATTAAACCGGAGATCGTTACAAGTAGTGTGAATATATTATCTACTTATCCAAATAATACTTATGCGTATGATCTGGGAACGAGTATGGCGGCACCGGTAGCAACAGGTTCATTAGCACTTATGAGTGAACGTTATAGACAATTACATTCGGGCAATGATCCACAAAGCGCATTGATGAAAGCGATCTTATGCAATACAGCAGAAGATCTGGGCAATCCCGGTCCTGATTACACTTTTGGTTTTGGTATGTTAAATGTGAGAAGGGCAGTAACTGCCATTGACAGTAATTGGTATTATACCGATAGTATCATAAACGGAGGAGATATAGCATCTACTATTCACGTTCCTTTAAATGCTACAAGATTGAAAGTTATGTTATACTGGGCGGATGTTGCAGCTAATGTAGGAGCAGCCAATGCTTTGGTGAATGATCTTGATCTTACAGTAACAACTCCATCAGCTGTTGTTCATCAGCCTTTAATATTAGATCCTGCACCGGCTAATGTAAATGATAATGCCGTTGAAGGAGCAGATCATACCAACAATATAGAACAGGTAACTATTGAAAACCCTGCGGCAGGAACGTATACTGTTAGTGTTGAAGGATATGCTGTTCCATTTGGACCGCAACCTTATGCAATAACGTATGAAATAATTGATTCTTCTGTAACAGTCGAATATCCTTTTGGTGGAGAAACTTTAGTTCCCGGTGATGTTGAAAATTTACGTTGGAGCGGTTATGGAAGCGATAGCAATACATACACGATTCAATATTCTCTTGATAATGGAAGTAGCTGGACAACCATTGCAACGAATGTACCTGCGGCAAGCCGCACTTATCCGTGGACGGTACCGGCTACAGCTACAAATCAGGCGCGTATTAAAGTGAGTAGGAATGGCTCTTCATTAAGCGGACAAAGTAGTTTCAATTTTACAATTTTAGGTAGGCCAGTGATTGTTGATACTGTTGTATGCGAAGGATACGTAAAACTAAACTGGAACTCAATTCCGAATGCAACTTCGTATGATGTGATGCAATTGGTGGGCGATAGTATGAAGGTAATAGCAAATACTACGGATACTTTCTTTTTAGTAAAATCATTGAATAAAAATCAAACTTATTGGTTTGGCGTGTGTGCGAAAAATGGTACGGTAGCCGGGCGGCGTTCCATATCTATAAGTGCTATACCTACCAGTGGCGCATGTACGCAACCTATATTTAATAATGACTTGAAAATTGATTCGATACTACAACCTAATACAGCAAGAAACTTTTTCGCTAATGCAGGAAATGCAACAGCAGCGGTTACGGTAAGAATAAGAAATCTTGGAAGTATTGATGTGGCCGGCCCTTTTACGGTTTCTTATAGTTGTGCGGGTGGCACTGCAACAGAAGTAGTGAATACCACAGTGCTTGCAGGCAGTACATATGATTATACTTTTACAACACCTTACACGTTCAATGCAGCAGGCTTTCATTATACTTTTCAAGCCTGGGTAACAGATGCAGCAGATTCCAATCATGAAAATGATACAGCGTACAAAGTAGTTAAATTGTTAGCTAATCCTGTAATTACAGCATTACCAGTTTCAGAAAGTTTTGAAACAGTTACACCGGAAGATTACATGGGAAATGTTTTAGGACTTGATGGTGACGATGCGCTGGATCTGTCTTCCAATACACCGAGGGGCAGAGCAAGACCTTTTATTAATAGCGACTTTGCTCTAAGTGGTAAAAATGCAATGACGCTAGATCAAACGCCTTATGATGTTACATGGAATACAGACAGTCTTACTATAAGTTATAATTTATCATCGTTTACCAATACACCATTACGCTACGATTTTTTTTATGCCAACCAAGGAGTTATTGCAGATTCGGCAGATGCAGTTTGGATAAGAGGGAGTGAGAATGACCCATGGATAAGAGCGTACGATCTTTATGCCAACCAGTCTTCTATTGGAGAGTATAAACATGCGCAATTCAGTATTGATAATATTTTAAGAAGTGCTGTCCCTGCTCAAACAGTATCTGCAACTTTTCAGATAAGATTTGGTGAAGTAGGACAGAGTTCAGTTAATACTCCTCAACCGGATAATTCTACAGACAATGGATATACTTTTGATAGTTTAACCTTAGCTTCTGTAGCAAATGATGTGTCATTAACACAAATCATTTCACCTGGCATAAGCGGGTGCGGTCTTACATCAGCAACACCTATTACCGTACAAATAAAAAATTACAGTGGCAATCCCCAAACAAATGTGCGGGTAAATTATCAAATTAATGGAGGCTCTATTGATACTGAAACAATTTCCATTGCAGCTGATACTACTATTAATTACACTTTTTCGCAATTGGCGAATTTTTCATCCTATACAAGCTATACTATTAATGCTTGGGTAAGAGATCCGCTTGATACATACCATGCCAACGATAGCGTCTTAAATTATGTAATTCAAAATAGTCCTGTCATTAATACATATCCATATCTTGAAGGTTTCGAAAATAATAATGGATATTTTTATATAGGGGGCACAAACTCAAGCTGGCAATGGGGTTCGCCTAACAAGTCGGTTATCACTAAAGCAGCAAATGGAAATAAATGTTGGACAACAAACTTACTCGGAGATTATAATGATGAAGAAACTTCTTACTTATATTCTCCTTGTTTTGATCTCAGTAGTTTGGCTCATCCAATGCTTTCGTTTAGTCATATTTTTCAAATAGAAGACACATACGATTTTACCTGGGTTGAATATTCAACTGATGGAATAAACTGGCAAGAATTAGGTGCTGCAGGCAGTGGTGTAAACTGGTATGATGATCCAATAGAACAAGTTTGGGAAGCATCCGACACGATCTGGCATGTGGCAAGTATCAGTATTCCAACAAATGCAAGTAGTGTAAAATTCCGTTTTGTTTTAAGTAGTGATCCGGCTGTAACTTATGCCGGTGTTGGCATTGACGATATTCATATATTTGATAGTGCTACTATTTACACCGGAGGAAGTATCACAAATACAACACAAAATGTAAGCGGAAATAATTGGACTGATTTTACCTCCGGCGGCAAGTTGATCGCTTCAATAAATCCTAATGGAATGAATTTAGGAGCTACTAGCGTACAAGTGTACCCGTACAATGGTTCATCACGCAATGTGAATGACTACTATTATTTGAACAGAAATATTGTTATCCAATCTGCTAATCAGCCAACGAGAAATGTTGGTGTACGTTTTTATTATACAGATGTTGAAGCAGACAGTTTGATCTATGCAACAGTTGGTTGTAGTGTTTGTATTACGCCACCAAAAAGTTCTTATGACTTTGGTGTCACAAAATTCAATGGAACAAATTCAGATGAAAATGGAATTTTAAGTGATAATGTAGGCGGCTATTATTCTTACATACCACGTTCAAGTATAAGTATAATACCATTTGATAATGGATATTATAGTGAGTTTAGCATAAATAGTCTTGGTGAATTTTGGATGGATAAATTGGGATTTGCCGATACATTGCAACCTGTTAAATTAACAGCTGTCCAAAAATTAAATCAGGCACAATTATCATGGAGCACATTGAATGATGCCGGAACATATGAATACGTTATAGAAAGAAGCACTGATAATATAACATATGATTCAATAGGATATGTATTCTCCAATAATTTAAGTGCTTCCAGTAATTATAATTTTACAGACGCAGCTCCAATATCCGATAGTAATTATTATAAACTTAAAATTGTGGCATCGGATGGATCGGTCACTTATTCTAATATACAATTATTAGTTTTTAATGATAATGGCATTTGGGCAAATCCTAATCCGGTAACAGATGGTGTACTATATATATCCTCTACAAGCAATGCCAGCAATGCTATATTGATGGATGAATCGGGCAAGAAAATAGAATCATATCCTTTGGAAGGAGAAAACAATATAATATACATCAACAATGTTCAAAAGGGAATATACCTGTTGAAAATAGTCACAGCAAATTCTACGCAGACTAAAAAAATATTGGTGGAATAATTTAATGAGCTTTATAATAATATGAAACGATTTATAAAAAGTGTGGGATACGCTATTAATGGCTGGAGGCTCTTTTTTGCAGAAGAAAAGAATGGACAATTGCAAATTATTGCTGCTATCGCAGTTATTATACTTGGTTTTACATTGCATATTGGTTTAAGTGAATGGCAAATAATATTATTATGTATTGTTGGTGTGTTGACTTTGGAAATGATGAATTCAGCATTGGAAAAAGTTATTGATTTGATGCATCCAGAACAACATCCGGAAATAAAATGGATAAAAGATGTAGCCGCCGGAGCTGTATTATTGGCAGCAATTGCCAGTGCTATTATTGGAGTAATTATCTTTTTGCCTAAGATTATTATATATTTAGGTAGATAAACATTAAAATTATTTAAGAAAAATAATAACTATGGCAATAGAACCTTGGCGCACCGGTAAGGTGATAAAAATTGAACAGCAAACATATAATACCAGGCGTTTCTGGATACAGGTACCTGAACTAACATCATTCGATTTTAAACCCGGACAATTTGTAACCCTTGATCTGCCAATCCATGAAAAGCCTAATAAGCGCTGGCGCAGTTATTCTATTTCCAGCTGGCCCGATGGTACAAATGTTTTTGAATTATGTATTGTATTATTAGAAGGTGGTTTAGGAACAACCTATTTATTTAATGAAGTTGTTGAAGGAAGTGAAATAACGCTTCGCGGTCCGGTTGGTGTATTTACATTGAATGACGAAATTTTAAAAGAAGATATTTTTTTAATAGCAACAGGTACGGGTATTGCCCCTTTCCGTAGTATGGTAAATTATATTAAACTACATCACACAGCTCATAAAAACATTCACCTCATTTTTGGTTGCCGTACACAAAAAGATCTGTTGTATTACGATGAATGTAAACAATTGGAAAAAGATCTTCCCGGGTTTCATTATCACCCTGTTTTATCAAGAGAGGAATGGGATGGATATAAAGGATATGTACACGCTATTTATGATGAATTATGTAAACCAAAGCAACCGGCATATTTCTTTTTATGCGGATGGAAAGCCATGGTGGATGAGGCTAAGCAGAGAATACTTGAATTAGGTTATGATAAAAAAGCGATTCATTTGGAATTATATGGGTAGTCTACTCTTTCTGTATCTTTGCGGGATATATTTTAATTAAAAGCTTATGAAATATTCCGTATTAATAATTCTGGTATTTATTAGTATTGTTATCTTTTTATCTTGTAAAAAAAGTAATACTAGCTTGCCTTCTAACACAATTCAGGCTACTATTAATGGCAAAACATCTACGTTTAATTTTGGAGTATTTGCTACAAGAACTGGAACTCCCGGTCCGCGCACCCCCTATTATGTTATTCTATTGGAGGGATTTACAGATAGTACTGTATATTCAGGAAGTATCAACCTTGGTGTTCAAAGCATTGACAGTATCACTGCAGCAACATATAACGAAAATTCCACTATGAATAATGCATCTATCACCTATATAAACAACAAAAATTTATTGGGAAATATTTTTTCTAATGGTCATCCTACATCAAATCCTTTTATAATTGTAGTGACTTCACTTAACAGCAAATCAATTCAGGGTACATTTCAGGGAGATATTTTTTATAATGGAGATTCTTCTCAAACTCTTGAAACTGTTACTAATGGGAAATTCAATGTAGATTTTAATTAATTATCCCAAGACTACGGTAGTTTTAAAAACTGTCGTAGTCTGTCTACTATATGCAGTAAAATATTATTGCTGCATCTTCCATTCAAAATTCATAAATCGCTGCTCTGCCGTTACCTTTGCGGAATATGCATTACGCTTCAGTAGAAAATATCAGTAAATCGTTCGGAATTAGAACACTTTTTAAAGACATCACTTTCCATATTGAGGAAGGAGATAAAATTGCTTTGGTGGCCCGCAATGGTAGTGGCAAAAGCACTTTGCTTAAAATTATTACCGGTCTGGATACGCCTGATACCGGCACAACCTGGGTACATAAAGACATTAAAGTAGTGATGTTGCAGCAGGATAACGATTTTGACGGCAATAAAAGTATTTGGGATAATGTACTTCGGTTAGATAATCCTGTAGTGAAAGTGGTAAAAGAGTATGAACAATTTCTAGAAAAAGGATTGGAGGATGATGTAGATAAATTAGGGGAGTTAATGGCTCGTTTAGATGATTTGAATGCATGGAGTTTTGAAAGCGATCTTAAACAGATATTAGGAAAACTAAACCTGCATCATTTAAGCGAACCGGTTAAAAATTTAAGCGGCGGACAAAAGAAAAGAGTTGCATTGGCGCAAGCACTGATAGAAGCAGATCTGCACGCAGGTCGTTGTTTGTTGATATTGGATGAACCTACCAACCATTTAGATGTTGAAATGATCGAATGGTTAGAAGATTATTTAGCTGCCGCAAAAGCAACATTATTATTAGTTACGCATGATCGTTATTTTTTAGATGCGGTGTGTAACGAGATCATCGAAATTGATGAAGAAAAAGTATTTGTGTATAAAGGCAATTACGATAATTTCTTAGAGCAAAAAAGTATGCGCCTTGAAGTGCAGCAGAGTGAGCTACAAAAAGATAAAAATATTTTCAGAAAAGAATTGGAATGGATGCGTAAGCAGCCAAAAGCAAGAACTACAAAAAGTAAAAGCAGACAAGATGCTTTCGTTGAAGTGGAAGATAGAGTAAAACAACAAAAAGATGTTGCTGAAGTTAGCTTACAGGTAAAGATGACAAGGCTAGGCGGAAAAATTTTAGAATTAATTAAAGTACATAAAAGTTACGGCGATCTTAAAATAATGAAAGGTTTCAATTATACTTTTAAACGTGGCGAGCGTATTGGTGTTGTAGGAAAAAATGGTGTGGGTAAATCTACTTTTCTAAAAATTGCATTACAACAAGAACAGCCGGATAGCGGAAAAATAAATCATGGTGATACTGTGGTGTTTGGAAATTTTAGTCAGGAAGGTTTGGTTTATAAAGAAGATAAGCGTGCGATCGAGTTTGTGAAAGATATGGCTGAATATTTTCCTTTGGCGGATGGCACTAAATTAAGTGCCAGTATGTTTATGGAAAAATTTGGTTTCTCTGCAGAGCAGCAATTTACACCATTGAGTAAATTAAGCGGTGGTGAAAAACGCAGGTTACATTTAATGAGTGTGTTATTTCTGAATCCTAACTTTTTGGTGTTGGATGAACCTACTAATGATTTGGATCTGCAAACATTACGTACGCTCGAAGAATTTTTATTTGATTACCCCGGGTGTATTTTGATCGTGAGTCATGATCGTTATTTTATGGATAGAATGGTAGATCACTTATTTGCATTTGAGGGTAACGGTGTTATTAGAGATTATCCGGGCAACTATACACAATATCGCGAAGCAGTTGCGAATGGTAGTTTAACAGACGAGCGCCAGATAATGAAGCAGGAAGAAATTATTGTTGAGAAATCTACTCCAAATACAACAACTCCAAATACTGCTCAAAAACTTTCTTTCAAAGAAAAAAGAGAACTGGAATTATTAGATAGAGAAATGCCAGAACTACAAAAAGAAAAGGCTTTACTGGAAGAAGAAATGAGCACAGGTTCTTTAAGCTTTGAAGAGTTACAAAAAGCCGCAGACCGCACCAGCATTATTATTCAATTACTGGATGAAAAAGAAATGCGTTGGTTAGAGTTGAGTGAAAGAGTATAACCAAATATAGTAATCCGCAACACAAATGCCTGTAAATTGGTCAGTCTGCCAGACTGCGTTTTGATCAATATTAAGGTCTAATATGAAGACAAAAAAGTACCTTTGTACCTTGTATTGAGGACAACGTTTTTGTTTTATTATTTAATTATTTAGCGGATGAAGAAAATATTTCTACTTGTAAGTTTATTATTAAATCTTTCTTGTTTTGCGCAGGTTCCTGCGTATGCTCCATCAAATGGTATTGTAGCATTTTGGCCTTTTTCCGGTAATGCTAATGATGCTACTGGTAATGGAAATAACGGAACAGTTAATGGAGCAACGTTAACAACAGATAGATTGGGGTCTGGTAGCTCTGCCTATTATTTTGCAAATACTGTTGCACCTAATGCCTATATTCAGGCAAATGTAAATACTGCTTCAATTACTACCAGTGGAGCAATGACACTTTCTTTCTGGGTTTATCGTGTTGGTAATGGTTATTTGGGAGCAAGGGTAATGGAATTTGGTAGCTGTGGTACCTGTGCGGGACAAATATTGGTAAGCTGGGGTAACGGATTAAGTACTATGACTTTCCGGCATTATTTAACTGCTACAGATTTCTTAACGTATAATTTTTCGGGTCTAAATGACAATACCTGGTATAATATTGTTTATACTAATGATGGTACTACTGCAAAGTATTATTTAAATGGAGCATTGGTAAATTCTGTAGCCTCTCCCGATCCTGCACAGCTTTTGGGCAATGTAGCTTTTGGTAGAATGAACCATCCGGCAAACGATGCCTTCAATGGAGACCTGGACGATATTGGTATATGGAACCGTGCCTTAAGTGCCTGCGAAGTAAATGCTTTATATACTGGTATCCCGGCAGCCTCTTTTGCATATAATGCGCTGCAGGACACAACATTTACCTGCGACAGTGTGCAATTAGATGCTAGCGCAGGCTACAGCAATTATGCATGGAGTACAGGAGCCAGTACACAAACTATCAGTGCCAATCATAATGGTTTGTATAAAATAACGGTTACTAATAGTGCGGGTTGCACGGCATCCGATAGTACTCAGGTCATTATAATAAAACCAACTATCTCACAAAATGATACAACAGTTTGTGCCGGCAGTAGCATTGCGCTTGCTGCAACGGGTGTGGCGGGGGCGTCACAAACATTGATTAGTCAGTTTAATCTAACCGCTCTTAATTTCAACACACATACCGTTCCAACAACAATTGGGGGCAATTATATTATGACAGTATCAGGGATTTGGTCTGTTCATTTTTGCACAGATAATAATAATGTGGCTGATGCTGCCTTTTATTATGCACGTACACCTATGTCACAGCTTCCTGCGGGAACAGATTTAGTACAGTGGAATGGTACTTCAATTTACCCTGATGGGGGGACATATAATTCCAGCCATAATTATAATTATACATTACCACCTGCAACACAAGCCACGCAAACTTTTACGTTTAGTGATGCAGGTACTTATACTGATAATTGTGGTGCGCTTACGTTTCAGATATATCAGGTAAATAACAGTAGTGCTACCTACACCTGGACAGCTAATCCCGCAGCTACTGCCGGTTTAAATCCTGCAGATATTAATAAGCAAAGTCTTACAGTTAATCCAACAGCTACTACTACTTATTACGTAACTGTAAATGATGGTGTAACAAGTTGTGAGGATAGTGTATTAATAACGGTAGCAACAATAGACACATCGATCACCTCTTCAGATCCTTTAAGTGTTTGTAGTAGCGGCGGTATTGTTCATTTGCATGGCGGTATTGACGCGAGTTATCAATGGTTGAAAAATGGAACACCAATTGCAGGCGCTATCAGTAAAGATTATACTGCAACTCAAAGTGGTGCGTATAGAGTAATAGGATTTACTGCAGCAGGATGTAGTGATACGAGTCGTACACTAACAATAAGCTTATATCCACAACCTGTTGCAGGCTTTAATATTTCAAGTGCAGCTACTCAGTGTTTAAGCAGTAATAGTTTTTCGTTTACCAACACATCTACAATTAGCGCTGGTACATTAAGTTACAAATGGCTCTTTGGTGATGGCAATACTGCTACATCAACCAATGCAACTTATTCTTACGCTGCGGCAAACTCTTATAATGTACAATTAATAGACTCAAGTAATAATGGTTGTATGGATACAACTGTTAGTCAGATCGTAATTGTAAAACCTGCATCTGCAATACCAGCAGTTACGCCGGCGGGACCTCTTTCGTTCTGTGGAGGAAGCGTAAACACTGTATTAACTTCCAATGCAGCATCTGGTAATCAGTGGTATAATAATGGAGTGCTTATCCCCGGAGGGATTAATCAAACATACACTGCAACGGCAGCCGGTGTGTATAATGTGATTAATAGTGCAAATGCCTGTGTTAGTGATTCGAGCAATGACGTTACAATAAAGTTATATCCACAACCGGTTCCGGGATTCACTATAACAACTCCTGTCACCCAATGTTTAAGAGGCAATAGTTTTTCATTCACCAATACATCCACTATTAGTGCGGGTACATTAAGTTACAAATGGATCTTTGGTGATGGAAACAATGCTGCATCAACTAATGCGGTGCATTCATACGCTACAGCCAATTCTTATAATGTACAATTAATCGATTCGAGTAATAATGGTTGTATGGATACAACGGCCATTCAAACAGTAGTAGTAAAACCTTCTACAACAACGCCAGCAGTTGTGCCGGGCGGTCCTCTTTCATTTTGCGGTACTGTAAATGCAACATTAACTTCCAGTGCAACATCGGGTAATCAGTGGTATAATAATGGGATATCTATCCCGGCGGCTACTAATCAAACATATAATGCAACGGCCGCGGGTTTATATAATGTAATTAGTAACGCTAATACTTGCGCCAGTGATTCGAGTAATGATGTTGTGATAATCCTAAACTCAATTCCGGCTACACCAACTATTACAGCAGGCGGACCTCTTACGATCTGTGGTAGTGGCAATGTTGTATTGACCTCTAGTGCAGTATCAGGTAATAAATGGTATTTCAATGGGTCTCCTATTGCGGGAGCTACGGATCAAAATTATACAGCCTCTGCTGCGGGTAATTATCATGTGATCGCTACCGTTAGTAATTGCTCAAGTAATGTAAGCGATGATACGACTGTTACAATAGTCCCATTACCGGTTAAGCCTACTATTACTTCAACAGGAACTGATACGCTTTGTCATGGAGGAAGCGTATTGTTGACTTCCAGTGCAACATCGGGCAATCAATGGTTTAATAATGCTGTACCTATTTCGGGGGCAGTTAATAATATGTACACAGCTTCTACAGCAGGATCTTATACCGTTGGTGTAAGCAATGTTTGCGCGGGCAATATAAGCAACCCCACAATTGTAGTGCTTCAACCATCTCCTGCAGGAATTCGTTATTCGCCAATAAATGTTGAAGTCGGCACTGCGTTTACACTACAGGCGAGAAATATTGGCGATCATTATTTATGGACACCCGGAACAGGGTTGAGTGATGATAATACGGCCGATCCGACAACTGATAATTTTACCCACACGCAGGATTATGTGATTCAAATAATAAAAACAAGTGCCAATTGTATTACATATGATTCGCTTTTGGTAAATGCCTATGAAGTAAAAGGATTACTTGTGCCTACGGCATTTTCTCCTAATAATGATGGTAAGAATGATAAACTGTACATCACTTTAATTAATATAAAGCAACTCAATTACTTCAGGGTATATAATGAATGGGGACAATTGCTATTTCAAACATCTAATAGTAACACAGGATGGGATGGTACTTATCAAGGTGTTCCACAACCGATTGCAAATTATGTTTGGGTTGCACAAGGTATAGATGCTGATGGGAAAAGTGTTACAGATCATGGTTCGGTATTGATAGTAAAATAAAGTCGCAGGTAGAATGAATATAAAAAGAGCCGCTAAATTTAGCGGCTCTTTATTTTATATCTAACACTAAACAAAATGAACACTATGCTTTAACCGTATGCCCAACTCTGGCTCTTAATTCTTTTGCTGCATCTACCATTGCTTGTAATGCGGTTTTAGTTTCCGGCCAGCCTCTTGTTTTTAATCCGCAATCGGGGTTTACCCATAATTGTTTTGCAGGAATTACTTCCAGCGCTTTATACATCAAACTAATTATTTCTTGTTTAGATGGTACACGAGGTGAGTGAATATCATATACGCCCGGCCCAATATCATTTGGATATTTGAATGCGGCAAATACATCTAACAGTTCCATTTGTGATCTTGATGTTTCGATAGTGATCACATCAGCATCCATGGCAGCAATACTTTCTATAATGTCATTAAACTCGGAGTAACACATGTGCGTATGGATCTGTGTTTCGTCTTTAACACCTGTTGATGAAACTTTAAATGCTTTCACTGCCCAGTCTAAATATTCTTTCCAGTTTTCTTTTCTTAATGGTAAGCCTTCGCGAATAGCCGGCTCATCTATTTGTATTATTTTGATGCCTGCACTTTCTAAGTCCGTTACTTCATCGCGAATAGCAAAAGCAATTTGCATACAGGTTTCGCTGCGTGGCTGATCATTGCGGACAAAGCTCCATTGTAAAATGGTAACAGGTCCTGTCAACATTCCTTTTACGGGTGTTGTTGTTAATGATTGCGCATATTTAGTATAATAAACCGTCATTGCTTCTTTACGTTCTACATCACCAACTATTACAGGAGGCTTAACACAGCGACTGCCATAGCTTTGCACCCAGCCGTTTTTTGTAAAAGCAAATCCTTCCAATTGCTCACCAAAATATTCTACCATATCGTTTCTTTCAAATTCGCCATGTACCAATACATCAATACCCATTTCATCTTGCCAGGTGATAGACTCAGCAGTTTCTTTTTTTATTAGCACATCGTATTCTTCATTTGTTAATTCTCCTTTTTTCCATTTAGCTCTCCATGATCTTACTTCTGTTGTTTGAGGAAAAGAGCCGATAGTTGTTGTTGGAAATAAAGGCAGACCCAATGCTTTTTGTTGTTTTTCTTTTCTTACAGAAAAAATATTTTTGCGTAGTGCATCTGCTGTCGTTACACCTTTTGATCTGTCTTTTATTTGCTGTTTATGGATAATAGGAGAAATAGTTCTGCTATGCGCCGCTTCTTTATTTTTCCATAATTTTTCTAATACTTCTTCAGAAGGATTTTCTTTTGATAACTCTGCCAATGTTACAACTTCATCAATCTTTTGTTTGGCAAAAGCCATCCAGTTCTTGATCTCTGGAGAAAGATTTTTTTCATCCGTCTCTAAATCAAGATCATAAGGCACATGTAATAATGAGCAAGATGGTGCAATCATTATTCTATTTGTGCTACCTAAAGCTTTCACGGCTTTATCAATAAATTGTAATGATTGCGTGAAATCATTTTTCCAGATATTTCTACCATCTACTATACCTAATGATAAATTCATTTTTCCTTTCACAAAATTTTCAGTCAGTATATCATCTAGCTGTAACGGACAACGTACAAGATCAAGATGAATGGTTTGTACGGGCAAGCTTAAAGCTGTCTGCAGATTTTGGCCATAACATTCAAAATAGCTGGCTAAAATAATATGCAAATTTGGAAATGCTTTTTGAATGGCAGCATATGTTTTCACAAATACCTGCTGTTCTTCTGCGGTAAGATTCAATGACAAACAAGGTTCATCAAATTGAATGTAGTGCGCGTTGCTGTCATCCAGTTTTTTAAGTACTTCTAAATAAACAGGTAATAAATTTTTGATCAATTCTAATCTGTGAAAACCTCTTTCTTTTTCTTTACCTAGTAATAAATATGACACAGGACCTAATAACACAGGCTTTACATTATACCCCTCACGCTTTGCTTCGTTAAATTGGTTAATGATCTTATTGGAAAAGAAACTGAATTTTTGATCGGCAGAAAATTCCGGAACAATGTAATGATAGTTAGTATCAAACCATTTTGTCATTTCCATCGCGGTAACATCGTAACCGTCTTTTTGATAACCACGTGCCATTGCAAACAACAGATCGATCTCGGGTAATTGCTTGTCCTGTGCTAAGGAATGATATCTTTCAGGGATAGCACCCACCATTAGTGATGTATCCAAAACATGATCGTAAAAAGAAAAATCGTTACATGGGATCAGGTCGATGCCTGTATCTTTTTGCAGTTTCCAGTTCTTTAAACGAATATTTTGAGCTACTAACTGTAGTTCATTCGCAGAGATTTTTCCTGCCCAATATTGTTCATTTGCTTTTTTAAGTTCTCGCTGACTACCGATTCTTGGGTAGCCTAAATTGTGGGTTATCATGGTATTTATCGTTTTATTTTCTATACAATATTAAATTGTAAGATTATTATCCTGCTATATGAGCAAATATTTGGTATTTTATTCTTTTTTGGATTACTTTTGCAGAACAATCGGCTGCCAGCAGCTGATTTAGCAGCCTTTTATAGAAAAATAATCTTTCATGCTTGATACGATCGATATCGATATCCTGAGAATATTACAGGAAAATGCAAACGCAACTACCAAAGAGATATCGCTCAAGCTTCATCTTACTACTACGCCAATACATGAACGTATAAAGCGTTTGGAGAAAGACGGCTACATAAGAAAATATGTAGCAGTACTCGATAAAGAGAAATTAAATAAAGGCCTCACTGTTTTTTGTAACATATCGCTAAAGCAACACACAAGTAAGATTGGTAATGAGTTTGTTGCAGAAATAGGATTGCTGGAAGAGGTGGTTGAATGTTACAATATATCAGGAGATTATGATTTTTTGTTAAAAGTATTAGTGGCTGATATGCCCGGCTATCAACAATTTGTGATGAACAGGTTGGGTTCGTTAAAAAGTATAGGAAGTGTTAAAAGTATATTTGTAATGGGTGAAATCAAGAACACTTTAGCACTGCCGATATAGAGTTATTAGACTACGTGAATAACATTTAAGTAAATTTTATAATTTCAGATTGTACCTTTAAATCTGCGACCGCATTGATTTGTGGTCAGATTTTAATTTAATATATTTTTTATGCAAAGAGTGGAAACGCTTGTAGAAAAACTACAGCAACAATTAAAAGAACATGCTTCCGTAGATCAGTTATTATTAACTGCGCATATGTTACAGCATGAATTGGTTCATTCACAAAATGCCGCAATAGAAAATCAATCTACAGCGGTAAAAGTTTCCATGCCTTTTTCTTTGGCGGTACCGACTAATTTATATGCAACAGCAGATACAGAACCGGAACCAGCAAAGGTTGAAGTTAAAAAAATAGTTCAGCAGGAAAAGATCGTTGAAGTATTGCAAATAGACGAAGCGGAAGTGGAAGCTGAATTGGAAGAGATAAAAAGAAATGCAGATATAAGGCAAAAAATAACCGGACATAATAAACAGCCATTAATGTTTGATATGGATCATCATGATGATGAGATCCCTACACTTGTACTTCATAATGTAGCGGCTACAAAAACTGTAACTGTTGTGAGAGAAATTAATGAAACAGTAGCAGTAGAGAATACTTCTTTAAATGACAAATTAAAAGAATCTAAAACGGAAATAGCTGAAACGCTTATTGACACACCAGTTAAGGATATTAAAAAAGCGATCGGTGTAAATGATCGTTTTGTATTTATCAGCGAATTATTTCGTGGAGATGAAGTGATGTACGAACGTAGCATTAAAACCATCAACAGTTTTGATATCTGGCCGGAGGCCGAATACTGGATTCGTCGCGAATTAAAACTAAAACTGAGCTGGCAGGATACTAATCAAATTGTAAAACAATTCGATCAGGTTGTCAAGAGACGTTTTTCCTGAATGAATTGAATGATCTTTTCTGTAGCTCCTTTTTTAGCATACACATAGTTTTTTGCTTCAGCACTTGCCGATGCTAATTCATCCGCATTAGTTAAAAGGTAGGTTAGCTCTTCTTCCAGCTCAATAGCATTATTAATACTGATGGCGCCGCCAAGTTTTATTAGATCAACAGCTTCCGCATATTTATCATAATCAGGTCCGAATATTACCGGTTTTCCGTATACCGCAGCTTCTAATATATTATGTAACCCTTCCCCAAAAGCGCCACCAACATAAGTTACATCGGCATATTTATATAGTCGGGATAACATTCCTATATTATCAATGATCAAACAATTAGAACTATTATCATCTTTCGCCTGCAATTGATTTAATTCGGAATAAAATATTGAGTTGGGAAATTCTTTCTGTACATCTCTTAAATTATCTGCTCCAATTTCGTGTGGTGCAATAATGAATTTTATTTGTGGATTAGCTTTTACATAATGAACTAATTCGGCTTCGTCATCTTCCCAGGTACTACCGGCAACGATCACTTTATTGTTACCACAAAATTTTTCTATACCCGCAACTGGTTCAAACTTTTCTGCTATCGCAATTACCCGGTCAAACCTTGTATCGCCACTAAGAGTAACATTTTGAGTAATGCCAATATTTGATAATAATTTTATGGACGTTTCATTCTGCACAAAAAAATGACTGAATGATCCTAATGCTTTTTTCCATACACCACCGTACGGTTTAAAAAATGGCTGATCATTTCTAAAAATACCTGATATCAGTAAAGTGGGAATTCCTCTTTTCTTTAATTCGGCCAAATAATAGAACCAGTATTCGTATTTAACCCACAATACTAATGTAGGGTTGATGGTATCAATAAATCTTTTTGCATTGAAAGAAGAATCCATTGGGAGGTAAAAAATATGATCCGCTCCTTTAAAGCTTTTCTGCACTTCGTAACCGCTTGGTGAAAAAAACGTCAATACTATTTTTGCATTGGGATATTGATCTCTTATAGATTCCAGTACAGGCCTGCCTTGTTCAAATTCTCCGAGGCTGGCGCAGTGCATCCAAATAATAGGTACGCCTGGTACTGATTTGCCAATAAAAGGAAAGTCTTTTCTGCCGCTTAGCCACAATTTGGCTTTCGGGTTCCAGATGGATAATAGCCTTACTCCTAAAAAATATAGACCAATGAAAATATTATAAAAAAACATGCAGAATGGCGTTGATTTAAGAACAAATCTAAAGAAGTAATAGGGAATAAGTTCTAAGTTATCAGTAAAACAAGATTACTGATAAGTTGCAACTCAAAACTTACAACTTATTACTGAGGAATGTTATCTTTGCCACTCTTAAAAAAAGTAGTTATGAGGCCTTTACAAATGGTTGATACTAAGACGCAGTACCTTAAAATCAAGCCTGAGGTAGATGCTGCGGTTTTAGCAGTAATGGAGAGTTCTATGTTTATAGGAGGCAAAGTGGTAAATGATTTTGCAGCAAATCTTGGTCATTACCATGGCATAAAGCATGTTATTCCATGTGCCAACGGAACAGATGCGTTGCAAATTGCTATGATGGCACTGGATCTTCAGCCCGGAGATGAAGTAATTACACCCTCATTCACTTATATCGCTACCGTTGAGGCGGCAGCTTTATTGAAACTAAAGCCGGTTTTTGTAGAGGTAGATAAAAAGACTTTTTGTATGGATGCTGATGCTATTGAAAAAGCGATCACATCAAAAACAAAAGCAATTATACCGGTACATTTATATGGCCATGCTGCAGATATGGAAAAGATCATGGCAATTGCAAAAAAGCATAATCTTTTTGTAATTGAGGATAATGCACAGGCAATCGGTTGTGAATATACGTTTAGCGATGGGACCGTTAAAAAAACAGGTGGCATTGGACATATAGGTTGTACTTCATTTTATCCATCTAAAAATTTAGGTGCTTTCGGAGATGGTGGAGCAATGTTTACGAATGACGATGCGTTGGCGGATAAATTAAGAATGGTAGCGGCACACGGACAAAGCAAAAGATATTATCATGATGTAGTAGGATGCAATTCAAGGTTAGATGCAATACAAGCTGCAATTTTGGATATCAAGTTGAAACATTTAGACGAATATATTGTTGCAAGAAGAAAAGCTGCTGATTTTTATGATAAAGCTTTCAGCAACAATCCTAAAATAACAGTGCCTTTCAGAGCTGCTAATAATACCCATGTTTTTCATCAATATACTTTATTATTAGAAGGTGTTGACAGAGATAAATTAAATCAATTTCTTGCTGACAATGGTGTTCCGTCAATGATCTACTATCCTGTTCCATCTCACAAACAAAAAATGTTTGATGCGTATGGTGGCAGCAGTTATCATTTACCTGTTACGGATTGGTTAACAGAAAGGGTAATTTCTTTACCTATCCATACAGAATTGGATGAAGAACAACAAGGTTTTATCACATCAAAAGTTTTAGAATTTATAAATAAATAATTAAATGAAAATTGCAGTTGTAGGAACAGGTTACGTAGGATTAGTAACAGGAACATGTTTCGCAGAAACAGGAAATGAAGTTATCTGTATTGATATTGATAAAAGTAAAGTTGACAAATTGTCGTCAGGACAAATTACGATTTACGAACCCGGACTTGAAAAGATCTTTTTAAGAAATCAAAAAGAGGGTCGTCTACATTTTACAACCAATCTTGCGGAGGGAATAAAAGATGCACAGATCATTTTTCTGGCATTGCCAACGCCTCCGGGTGAAGATGGAAGTGCAGATCTAAAATATATTTTAGGTGTTGCCAATGACCTTGGAAAGATCATTACTGATTATAAAGTTATCATTGATAAAAGTACCGTACCTGTTGGCACTGCCGATAAAGTAACCGCCGCCATTGCAAAAAATGCAAAAGTTGAATTTGATGTGGTAAGTAATCCTGAATTTTTACGTGAAGGCGTAGCTGTTGATGATTTTATGAAACCCGACAGAGTTGTTATCGGGACAACTTCCGAAAGAGCAATTAAAATATTGAACGATTTGTATGCACCATTTGTGCGCCAGGGCAATCCGATAATTTTTATGGATGAAAAATCTGCGGAGCTTACAAAGTATGCAGCCAATTCATTTTTGGCTACCAAAATAACTTTCATGAATGAGATCGCACAGCTTTGCGAAAAGTTGGGTGCCGATGTTGATATGGTGCGCAAAGGAATTGGTAGCGATGAACGTATCGGTAGAAGATTTTTATTCCCCGGCATTGGTTATGGCGGAAGTTGTTTCCCTAAAGATGTGCAGGCTTTGGCCAAATCTTCTACCGAAGTTAATTACGAGTTCAAGATATTAGAAGCAGTGATGGAAGTGAATGAAAAACAAAAATTGCATTTGCTCCCTAAAATAAAAACATACTTTAAAAATAATTTAAAAGGTAAAAAAATTGCTTTGTGGGGATTGGCGTTTAAACCAAATACTGATGATATCCGCGAGGCACCAGCCTTATACATTATCGATGCGTTGTTGGCAGAAGGTGCGACTGTAACGGCATTTGATCCTGAAGCTATGCTGAATGTAAAAGGTGTAGTGGGTGATAAAATTACTTATGTAGACAATCAGTATGATGCTTTGAAAGATGCAGATGCATTGGTAATTGCAACGGAATGGAGCGAATTCAGAACGCCGGATTTCACCAAGATCGTTTCATTATTAAAAAACAAAGTAATTTTTGATGGAAGAAATTTGTTTGATCTATCTCAAATAGAAACATTAGGATTCCATTATGAAAGTATTGGAAGAAAAAAGATCACTACAGCTTAATTGAATAACTACTAATAATAAATATAACGTGAGTAATAATTTAAAAGGTAAACGAGTTTTAATAACAGGAGCCGCGGGTTTTTTGGGTTCTCATCTTTGTGATCGCTTTATCAAAGAAGGTTGTAATGTAATTGCAATGGATAATTTGATCACGGGCGATCTTAAAAATATCGAGCATCTTTTTAAATTAAAAGAATTTGAATTCTACAATCATGATGTTTCTAAATTTATTCATGTAAGTGGAGATATAGATTATATTTTACATTTCGCGTCACCGGCAAGTCCGATCGATTATTTGAAAATTCCAATACAAACTTTGAAAGTGGGTTCATTGGGAACGCATAATTGTTTAGGATTAGCGTTGGCAAAAAAGGCACGCATATTAGTTGCAAGCACAAGCGAAGTATATGGTGATCCATTAGTACATCCACAAACAGAAGAATATTGGGGCAATGTAAATCCTGTTGGTCCGCGCGGTGTGTATGATGAAGCAAAAAGATTTCAGGAAGCTATAACAATGGCTTACCATACTTTTCATAATGTTGAAACAAGGATCATCAGAATATTTAATACCTATGGCCCAAGAATGCGACTGAATGATGGACGTGCATTACCTGCATTTATTGGACAAGCATTACGTGGCGAAGATTTAACTGTTTTTGGTGATGGAAGCCAGACAAGAAGTTTTTGTTATGTTGATGATCTGGTAGAAGGAATTTATCGTTTGTTATTGAGTGATTACGAACAGCCGGTAAATATTGGCAACCCGGATGAAATTTCATTAAAAGATTTTGCGGAAGAGATCATAAAACTGACAGGTACCAAACAAAAAATTGTTTACAAACCATTGCCAAAAGATGATCCAAAACAAAGAAAGCCAGACATCACCAAAGCAAAAGAAATTTTAGGCTGGTTACCAAAAGTGGCAAGGGCAGAAGGTTTAAAAATAACGTACGATTATTTTAAATCATTATCTAAAGAAGAACTGAATAAGTTGCCGAAAGAATTTGAAAGCAGGAAGTAAAAAAAGTCAAAGGTTAAAAGCTAAAACCAATAAGTTATTAGGAGCGTTTATACTTTTAGGGTTTCACTTTTAATTTTTGACTTAGCAGAATGATCCTATTATAAAACAAGTTACTCATGTATCAAGAATTGCTCGATAAAAAAAACAAGTTAGCCGTGATCGGTTTAGGTTATGTTGGCTTGCCTATTGCATTGGCTTTTGCAAAAAAAGTTAAGGTAATAGGGTTTGACATTAGCGCAAAGCGAGTAGATATGATGAAACAGGGGATTGACCCAAGCCAGGAATTGGAGAAAGAAGCATTTGAAGGATGTGATATTGAATTCACAAATAATATAGAAGTTTTAAAGCAAGCGAATTTTTTCATCGTGGCAGTACCAACTCCGGTCGATGAACAAAATGTGCCAAATCTAACGCCTGTTCAAAAAGCAAGTGAAACGGTTGGTAAAGTGATAAAGAAAGGAGATTACGTTGTGTTTGAAAGTACTGTCTATCCTGGTTGTACAGAAGAAGATTGTTTGCCGATCATTGAAAGTTTATCGGGGTTAAAAAATATTATTGATTATAAATCCGGTTATTCACCAGAAAGAATTAATCCGGGAGATAAAGAACATACGCTTGCAAGAATTATAAAAGTGGTAAGCGGTTGCGATGCTGAATCTTTAGAAGAAATCGCCAAAGTATATGAATTGGTAGTTACGGCAGGTGTACATAAAGCTTCTTCGATCAAAGTCGCGGAAGCTGCAAAAATCATCGAGAATACACAACGCGATCTGAATATTGCATTGATGAATGAATTGTCTATCATCTTTGATAAAATGAATATCAATACGTATGAAGTGTTGGAAGCTGCCGGAACTAAATGGAATTTCTTAAAGTTTCAACCGGGCCTGGTAGGCGGACATTGCATCGGCGTTGATCCTTATTATCTTACTTACAAATCAAAAAAACTGGGCTATAACAGTCAGGTTATTTTGGCCGGCCGTGTTATTAATGATGGTATGGCCGGCTACATTGCTAAAAAAATATTACAGCATATTATTCAGAAGAACGGCAATGTAAAAGATGCAAAAATTTTGGTAATGGGTGCTACTTTTAAAGAGAATGTTAGCGATATCCGTAATTCGAAAGTTGCAGATGTTGTTAGAGAATTAAAATCTTTTTCATTGCAGGTTCATGTAACGGATCCTTATGCTGACAGCGATGAATTGCAGAACGAATATGGATTTGAATTAACGCAAGAGTTAAGTAAAGATTACGAAGCGGTAATAATAACGGTACCGCATAATGCTTACAAACAAATGGATGATGCTTATTTTGCTGGTATTACTAAACCAATTGCATTGATTGCTGATATTAAAGGGATTTTCCGTGGAAAGATCAATAGCAGAACTTACTGGAGTTTATAAGTAAATCTTTATTTGGGATACTGACAAAAATATTCAATATACAATCTTCAATATTCAATACTCAAAAGGGTTTGAATATAATACAATGACAGAACGCTTTCATACAAAAGATCTTCAACAATTCTCTTTCCTTATAACAGGAGGCGCAGGTTTTATCGGTAGTCACATTGCAGAATATCTTTTACAAAATGGAGCAAAAAAAGTAAGGG